>ERZ808242.20-NODE-20-length-129361-cov-7.376912_pt1 | contig 129361 bp, 117 predicted proteins | sample MGYA00521244_ERZ808242 | MGnify/ENA primary metagenome ERZ808242 (study PRJEB31516, sample SAMN03275573) | gut metagenome | biome: mammalia-associated habitat; material: feces | host: Papio cynocephalus | place: Kenya | collected 2012-07-27 ... | reverse complement strand
GTTTTGTGTTGGAGATAAAAAAGAACTGCCGCACATTAGTGCGACAGCCCCTTTTTATTGCATTTTGTTTATCTGTTACTTTTTGTATTCTGCGCATTTTGTTTTCTTATTGCCTTAGTCCTTATTTTCTTCCAACGCAAGTCGCAGCCGGTTTTCCATGTTATCACACGTCCTGTCCAGGTCCTGATTGCCGGTAAAATAGGCTTCCGCTTCTTCCAGAATGATATTCTCATAGGCTGCTTTCATGGGTTTCACGTATTTTACTTCCTGTAAAGCCGTTACCGCCGCTTCCGCCTCCTCCTCGGAAATGGAGCCGACCGGAATAATCACTTCCGCCGCTCCCATGCCAATCTGGAAATCATACTTTCTGTTATACTTTCCGTACTTGTCTTCATAGGCTTCTGTGGCAAGGAAATAGTCTTTTCTGAGTTCATATTCTTCCCTGATAACCGGCATAATCATTCCCCAGGAGAAAAAGTTGTGATAATTTTCCGGTTCATACAGGAAATCATACAGGGCAAAGAGAGCCTCTTTGTTCTCCGATTTGCTGCATACCCCGAGAAGACCTTCCCTGCTTCCGATTATCAGTCCGTCCGCTCCCACGTTGCTGAATACGGCATTTTTATGAAACAGCTCATTAAAATACAGATAATCGCTGGGTTCTGATAAGTATGCTCTTGTAGCGCAAGACTCCCCTTCACAATACTGCATAACCGGGTCAAAGTTTTTATGTTGGTCGGTACTCTGTATTTTTAAGAACTGCAGCATGGAACGGAATGCTTCCTCTTTTACATGGATTTCCTTATTTTCTTCATCGACAATCCGGTTGCCGGAATACTCTAACAGCCATGCCAAATCTACGCCTGCTCCCTGTGTGGACAAGAAGGAATTACTCTCTCCGCACAGGCTTTCATACTGCATAAGGTCTGAAAAATCAATTTCTTTGTCATAGGCATAGCCAAATGCCTTAAAATCGGGGTAGAGGGCGTATATCCTGCCCTTTTCATCCGTCACACTTTCCAGATAGTGCGTGATAAAACAGTCCTTGGAAACCACCTTACTCTGTGCAAAATAATTTTCCAAATCATACAGGGCGTCATTTTTCACAAGTTCATCCTCTATATCATCCAGAAGAATACCATCTAACTTGCCATCCTGGCAGTCCAAGAACAGATGCGTAATGGCGATATCTCTGTCCTCATACATATCCCCATAGACGACCATTTCAAAATAGTAGTCCTCCGACTGATTATTAAATTCCTCTATGTGCAAACCACTCGCAGGCCACAGACTGCCTATTTTACAGCAGACTTTCCCGGCTTTTCCGGAATAATCTCCAACAGTCTCACTGGGTGTAAAATGATACAGAACCGTTTTCTCCTCCGATGCTATAGCCCATACATAAAAGCCTTCCTGTGTGTCCGGTGTAATATTCATTACATAACAATCAGCAATTCCCATGGCAGTAAAATCAAATATCTTTTCCTGTCTGCCGCCCTTTACCCCAATCAGGTAATCTTCTCTGATACCGCTGTCCTCATTCTTGTAACCTTGGGTATAATAAAAATAATCATATTCGGCATTTCCCGGACAAAATCCTCTGGTTACGGAAAAGTCCATCACATTTTTCGGAAGCTTTCCTTCTTTGTCCAGTTTATTCCGTTCCTCTTTATATCCATATAGAGAACCATCTTTATTGTCCACCAGCTTTACCTTATTTTCCCGCATCGGAACAAGTGTCCAGCCGCTGTCTGCTAAAAAAAATGCCTTTCCTTGTAAGTCCAGGTTCAGCACAAGAACAATTCCCTGGCCATCATTATTTTGTCCGTTTACATATACATAGTTTCCATCACTTTTAATATCAAAAATATAATTTATACTGCTTTTCCCAGAAGCCTGATTGGGAAATGTCAACTCTGTTAAATTAACCTTTGTTATGAGCTGCCGCTGTTCATCCAGGACATACAGATTTTTGTCAATATCCAGTTCCAGTATTTTCCCTCCCGGTACATAAAAAGGGGAATAATTTTCGGCTGTAAAAGACTCTATTTTTTCTGCTTTTCCGGTTTCGTAATCATATTCATAGGTGTTTTTGACCACATAAGTAGTAATTCCGTCTATATCTTCAAATCTCGACTCGCAATAAAGTGCTTTTTCGTCCGTACTTTCCAATGCATCAATACGGGTATCCGCATATTCCATTGTCAGAAAACATTCCGTCCTTTCATAAGCATTCATCTTCTCGGACTCATATATCTTTTTTGCAGAACAGGCACTTAACAACGTAGCTGCTATGCATAACAGGATGGATATACTATATTTTTTCATTGAAAGCCGGCTCCCTTCCTCATTGTTCTTCTTAATACATTCATTGTCGGTATTGACATATATCATTTATTATAATTAAATAGTATATAAAAAGATGCGCAATGTCAACCGGGAACCGTTTCACAAAAAAAGCAGGCACTTTCGTGTCTGCTTTTTTCTTAATCGCTGTTATCTGCTTTCGTTAATGTAAATCTGTGCACGGCTCTGGATGATGTCTGCCACATCCTGTGCACTCTTCTGTCCCGCAAAGAATGCGGCGGACTCTTCCGTAATGATATTGCTTAAGGAATCGTCGCTGTAGTACACCTGGGTTACGGAGCAGATGTAATCATATAAATGGTCTGCTTCTTCCTGGGTTAAGGGATCCAATACCACATCTTCATCACCAAACCATGCAGTGTAATCGTAGTACTCTTTGTTGCCGTCGGCATCGGTCCAGTAAGGTCTTTCCGTACCCTTGTTGATTTTCTCCTTCAAGGCATCCTTCTTAATGGGAAGACTCCATGAGTCGTTGCCGTCCTTCTGATACTCATCCGTTAAGTAGTAACGTAAGAACTGCCATGCTGCATCCTGATTCTTGGACTTGGCGGAAATCAAATATACACTGCTTGCATTGATAACCGCACCGTTTCCTTCCTTTGCCGGGAAGCCAATCAGGGTAACCGGTTCTCCGAACAGACCCCTGTTGCTGATATAGCTTTCCATGTCGGAAATATTGGTGCTCATCAGTAAAATCTTGCCGTCCCTGTAGGCTTTCTGGGAATTCTGCCAGTAATCATCGGGAAGGGAATCATAATCAAATTCCTCCGGGAACTGTTTTGTAAACTCTAAGAGGTCTACGAATTCCTGGGAGTCAAAGGAACATTTACCGGTTTCTCTGTCCACAAACTGGGAACCGGAGTACATCATAAGCATCCATAAAAGTTCGCTTCTGGTGGTGGTATCGCCGAATACGCTGGCATCCGGATATCTTTCCATAAGAGCCTTTAAGTCCTCCATGGTCCATCCCTCTTTGTCACCTACAATGGATGTCTTACCCATAACGGTATTCACCGTAAATTTCGGAACCAGAGTATAAAGCTTGCCATCATGCATGTAAGCTTCAAACACATTGCTTAAATAATCGTCATAGTTCAGTTCGGAATCGTTCTTAATCATTTCGCTGAGATCTGCAAACAGCCCCTTGGAAATGTAAGAATCTACCGGAATATCACTGGTGCTGTTGAGTGCCAGCATATCCGGCATCTTTCCGGCTAAAATATCGTTGTTTAACTGGGTATAACCGGCTGTGTAGTCATCTCCGGTGTTATACTGGGAGTAATCCGTAACCGTAATGCGGTAATTGTCGTTGCTCTTATTGAAATTCACAATTCTTTCCCTCAGATCCCATTCCAGATAATAGCAACCGAGTACCAGTGTCTGCTTATCCGGTACATCCTTCGGATCCACATGGGTTAAAATCGCCAGTTTGTTGTTTCCGTCATCACTGGAATAATAGGTCATGAGAATACGGTTCTCATCAATTTCATACAGGCTGTTGACATCATTGCTGTTGATATCGGAGTTGATGTAGCTGAACAGCATGGTCAGGTCGCTGTCCCCGATGTTGTAGCCGTACGCACCCTGATTATCCGTTACAAAAATATCATAATTCACACCGAGGTTGATGCTGTAATTAAGGAGCTTGGAGCATACCTCAACGGGCTCTCCAATCTGCTTACCGGTCTTGTCGTACTTATACAGATTCAGCTTGGTGTAATCGTTGTTTACCATAAACAGGTTAATATCCCCGTTCTTGTCAAAGAACATGTTGTTCATCCAACCGTTGCTGGTGTCTATTTCCACTCTTCCTGTTTCGTTTCCTTCTGTATCAAAGAGAAACAGTTCACTGTCGGAAACTCCGGCGAATTCGCCGTCCTTGCTTCCGGCCAGCTGATTTAAATACTGGTAATTGTCCCCTTCATTTACAAACAGCTCTTTATTGTACTTTTCGGTACCGTCTAAATTATAAGCATATAAATCCACCTTACTTGTATAATTGCCGTCGGCATCGGTCTTGGAGCTTTCCACCAGCAAGAAAATACCGCCGTCACAGAACACGGTATTGGAAATATAAGAATTGTCGTAGGTATCTCCGGAAGGTTCGTCTGCAACAGGTTCGTCGGTCACGGCTTCTTCTCCATCGGACTCTTCGGTATTGTCCTCCGGTACAGCTGCATCCGGTGTATCCACTACTGCCGGCTGGGTGCTTACACGTGCGGTATCAATGGCTGCATCCTCAGTAAGCGGTACTGCGCCGTTGTCCCCGTCACCGTCTCCGCCGTCTTCTCCGTTGCCATCCGTATTGTAATCCGGATTGGGAGTCAGGTTATTGTAAATTTCTTTTGTTTCCGCATTGCTGCCGTCTTCGTTGGCGGTTACCAGTTTAATCACCATGCCCTGCATGTCATCATAACGGTATTCCTGAACAAGCATATACAGCTTGCCGTTGAGCAGCACGACATCGTTAATAGAACTGTCAGCGGGAAGACCTTCCACATTCAGTGGTTCTTCTTTATAAACGCCCTGCTTTGCCGCATCGTTTCCGCTGCCGTTTACAGTGCTTCCGCCGCCGTTTGTGCCGTTACCGCTACTGTTTTTTCCGCAGGCTGCAAGGCTTACGGTCATGGCTGTGCATAGTAACAGGCCTAAGATTTTCTTTCCTTTTTTCATAATTCTTCTCCTCCTTCTTTCAGAATCTCCTGTTCTTTCTTTGTTTTTTTCTCTTTCCGTTTCTGCTTGCGCTTCGACCTCAGGTTATAAAAGAAATTGCAAAGAGATTTCCAAACGCTTCCTGCCGTCCACTTTTTATGCTTCCAGGCAAGAATTATCACAACCAGTGTAAAAATGGCAGGATACAAAATAAATAACAATTCAAATACCAGAAGCAGAAGGGCAATGTCTTCATACCCTCTTGCCATATTTTCCCAGTAAGGATAAATAATGGCTTTGCTGCTCATGGAACGGGTTCCGAACTGGGTGAGCTGTTTTAACAGGTTTAAGAAATCAAAGCGTGTGGTGTTTTCCAGAACTTCCACATCGTTTTCCGTAGCCCCTATTTTTTCACCCACAAACTGTTTGGCATATCCCTTAACGGGGTTGGGCATTACCACTTCATAGCAGTTAATGCCGTAATCTACGCCGTACTGGCTTAAGGTCTGATAAGATACATAGGCAATGGAGGCGGAAAGTCCGGCGGCTTCCTCCATCCTTCCCTCTTCCCTTTTGGTAACGCCGGCTATCACATGGGGAACTCCTCCGATATAAACAATCTGGCCGGCTACATCATTAGATCCGAACAACTGCCAGGCTGCCTGCTCATCAATCAGAATATGATCCTGCATCAGGTCATTTCCCGAAAAATAGGCTCCGCTTTTTAAGGTAACCGGGTGGAACAGGAAGAAATCACCGCCAATTCCGACTGCCGTCACATCCACTTTTGCCCTGTCGCTTTCCAGGGTCACCGTACCCTTGGCACTGTAAGCATCCGCCCAGAGTCTGGCTCCCTCGTTTTCGGATTCGCTGACAATGGAAGCTTCCTCCAGTCCCTTGTTCAGATTGTATTCAAACTGCTGCAAGGTCTCTTCCGTAATCTGTGCGGACTCTGCAAAAAAGCAGCTGATTTGTGCCGATTTGCTGACGTTTGACCATCTGTCCGCCATTTTCTGTGTCAGAAGTCCGTCTGTCATATGGGTGCGCAGTCCCGCGAGGATAAGACCTATTATCAAACTCACCAGTGCGGTAATGCCCCATATAAGCTGCTTACGGGACATTTGTAATTTGATTTTTTTCATGGCTTTCTTTCCTTTCAGAAGGACTCTGCATTAATCCGGCAGACGTACTAACTTACCTGCCTCAACCGGCTTGGTGGAAGTGGTAATGACACTTTCGTAACCGTAGAAGCCGCCGCTTATGGCTGTCTGGGTATCGTCGCTTGCCAGTACCTGCACATCATAACGGGTTGCATAATATCTGGTGCCGAGAGGGCTGCTCTTGCTTTCCACAATCAGCACAAACTTACCGTTATTGTCTTCACGGATGGCACTGTTGGGAACGATGTAATCGTAGTTGGCGCTCTTCTGTCCTACCTGTAAGCTTAAGGACTGTCCTTCCGTCAGGTCGCCGGAAAGGTTAAAGGTGATAACCTTGCTCTTTCTGTCCTGCGGGTCTGGCTTGATGGAAGCCACGGTTGCCGTAATATCGGAATAATACCAGGAATTTACAAGTTCTGCCGGATCACCCACGGAAATTTTACTTGCCTGCTCCGCCGTTGCGGAGAAGCTTAAGGTATAGCCCTTGCCTTCCGGCTGAATCACTGCTACGGGAGTATCGGGAGATGTCTGCTCGCCTGCGGTTACGGAAACGGAGGTAATGGTACCGGCTACATCTGCGGTAATGGTGGTGCTCTGGGAATTCTTGGTGAGTTCATCCACGTTGTTCTGTGCGGTGACCACTGCTTCATACAGGGTGTTTAAGTTTAAGTTGGCGCCAATGTCGGTCGCCAGTTCGGTTGCGCTCGCCTTTGCCGCATCCAGCTTATCGGTAAGCGCCTTCATGCTTGCTTCTGCCTGTGCAAAAGCAGCGCTTGCCACATTGGCATTGTTCTGTGCCGCCAAAGCTAACTGCTTGGCTTCCGTATACTGTTTCTGGAGTTTATCCTTGGCTGCTTCGTTGCCGCTGCTGATGGTATCCTGGTAGCCCATCCATGCTTCGATATTGGCTACGTTGTTGTTGGCAGTGGTAAGGGCGGTCTGCGCATCGTCATTGGCTTTCTTTACTGCATCGTAATCCGGCTGGTACGCATCGATTTCCTGCTGTGCCGCCGTAATTGCGTTCTGTGCGTTGATTAACTGTTTTTTGTAAGTGTCCACGGAGAAATTCTTACCGCCGTTCTGCATCTGGGAGACGGTCAGGTTGCCGGATAACAATGCGGTATCGTAGGCTACCTGCGCTGCCTTCAGGGCATCTTTTGCCGTCTGCAGCTCGGTGCTTTCTTTTTCGTCCAGATAGCAGATGACATCGCCTTCCGCAACGGTATCTCCTACCTTGACCGCTACGCTGGTCACTTTACGGCTCTCCGTTACCTTTACATTATAAAGGGAACTGCTCTGTACCGTACCGGTACCGCGTACCTTAGATGTAATGGTGCCGGACTGGATGTACTGGATAGCGACCTCCGGCAGAGAATAATTCATAATGGTGTTGGAAAAGAATGTCAGTATCAGCATGATTGTCAAGAATACAATCGCTGCATTTTTTACCCAGTCTCTTTTCTTTCCTGCTTTTTCGTTCATGGTAATCCTCCTTGGTTTAACCTTTTATTCCGCCCTGGTAGGTAATACCGTCTACCAGATACTCTTCGCCATATAAAAATACTAACAAGCTGGGAATCATGTAAATCGTTGCCACGGCAAAGGCAAGACCGATTTCCCCGGAATTAATCTTGCTTAAGAATACGGATAAGGGATGTGTCTCCGCATCGGAAAGTAAAATCAGCGGCTGCTCTACCATATTCCAATAGTCAATAAACACTAAAATTGCTGCAGAACAGATACATCCTTTACAAAGCGGCAGGCATATTCTCCGGAATATCTGCCATTCGCCCGCTCCGTCAATCTGTGCCGCCTCCATCACCGATACCGGAATTCTGCGCATGTACTTGGTCAGCAGGAACACGGCAAAAGGAGAAAAGATACCCGGCAGCCAGATAGCCCAATAGGTATTTACAATGTTCAGCCAGTTGGACACCAGGTAGTTGGGCACCAGTGTCACCTGATAAGGCATCAGCATCAGGATAATGTAGGAGAAAAAGATAATCTCCCGGATGCGCCCCCGGTACCTGGTAAAACCGTATGAGGCTAAACACGCCACAAACAACTGGAAAAATACAATGGGGCCCACCAGTATAACAGAGTTCCAGAACTTCAGGAGATACTCCGGACTCTTGAACAGTACCGTTGCATACTGGCTGAAGGACACCATATCCGGTATAAATTTTAAGTTGACCTTTTCCGATATGTAAACCTTGCCGCCTTTATCGTTGGTGGCAAATACGGAGCCGTAATTGGCGGAAATCTCCGAGGATGACATAAAGGAATTGGTTATGGTCAGTACAATGGGCAGTAAGAACAAAATTGCAAAGAATGCTGCCACAATGGTTGCAATTCCGATTCGGAAGTTGTAAATAGCTTTTTTCCGTTTCGACCTTTTCTTTGCCTTAATCTCCAAGGGTGTAAGAGAAGGCATTTTTTCTTCACTCATCCTTCCACATCCTTTCCGAAGTAATTTTCAACCAGGAACAAAATTCCTATGATTACAATCATAACTGCCGCCATGAGAATTGCCGCTGCGGAAAGCCTCTGGTAATCAAGGGATGCAAAAGCATTGTTCATGAAATGCTGCAGCATGTATATGGAGTCGTAAGGGTGGTCTCCCGTAAGTAAGTAAACCTCTCTGAACACCTTAAAGGAGTTGATGAGGGACATAATCGTTACAAACAAAATAGTGGAGGAAAGATACCTTATTTTAATGTGGAAGAAAATCTGCCACCGGTTGGCGCTTTCAAGCTCCGCCACTTCGATAAGCTCTCTGGGAATGCTCGCCAGAGCCGCCATGAACAAAATCATGTTGTAGCCTAAGTTTTTCCATAAAAAAAGGATAATGACAACGATCTGTGCGTATTGGGATTTCATCCAGTCAATCTTGCCGATACCGATTGCCTGCAGCACATCATTGACGGCACCGTTGTAATGGAACAGCACCTGCCAGATTAAAACGATGGAGGCAACCGGTACCATCATGGGGCTTAAGAAAAAGGTACGGAACTGGGAACGGAACGGCAACTTCAAATCCAGCACCATGGCAAGTATCAGGGAAAGAACCACCGCCAGCGGTACCGCAACGACTGAGAATGTAGCCGTATTCTTTACCGCCGTCTGGAACGCAACGTTCTTTGCCACCTTTGTGAAGTTTTCCAATCCCACAAACTGACGGCTTATGGGGTTATCCACTACCGAATAAAATATAACCACGAAAAACGGCAGTATGTAAAATAATAAAACACCCAAAAGGCTGGGGGCAAGATATACCCCCGAGCCTATCTTCTGTCTTTTCATCCATTTGCTGGATTTCTCTTTTTTCCGTTCAGCCCTGCCGCGTTTTGCCATGGCAAGCTGCGCTTCGTCTTTTTGCTTTTTCCTGAAGGCTTTCATAAGCCCCTCCTGCTAAAATTTACTTCTCGTTATTTGTTTTCGTTTACGTAGATGGTAGCACGGCTTTGTATAATACTTGTAACATCATCCAGGGATTTCTGTCCTGTGAAGTAAGCCTCCGCCTCTTCCGTAATAATGTTCATCAGGTTGCTGTCCTGCTGGTTTACGGAAATGCCGTCTATTCTGCTGATGAGGTCTTTTAATTTATCCACGTCTTCCTGTGTGGTTCCTTCCACGGTGATTTCCACATCATCCCAGGAATAGCCGTAGGAAGAATCCTTTTCTGCCAGTTTCTTTTCAATCAGGTCATCGAAATCCGCTTTGCGGGTAGGGAAGCCGTACATAAAGATGGAATTTATGTTGGTATTCATCACACTGTATTCAATGAATTCCCAGCAGGCATCCTTGTTTTTAGATGCGGTATTGATGCAGACGCCGCCGGAGATGCTTGCCGCCACGCCGCTTCTTGTGCCGTCAGTCGGATAACCGATGGCGGTAATGGGTGCGTCAAAGAGTTTCTCTTCTACCTGATAGTCCGTCACTTCGGAAATATACATGGTTGCCAGCAGTGCCGTATGGTTGCGGAAAGCCTTGGGTTCTGCCACATAGTCGTTTTCCCAGTCGAACTCTTCGTCGGAAGGATACTTGGCTACCATTTCCAATAACTGTTTGAATTCGTCCTGGTCAAAATGGCAGACGCCGTTTTCCCAGTCCACATAGGAGTCAAAATCATAGCTTAAAAGTGCGTTCAATACCGTGCTTCTGGTGGCATTGGCAAACAGGGACGCATCCGGATACTTATCGCAGAGCGCTTTCACATCCGCCATGGTCCAGCCGGACTTTTCGCCTACATCTTCGGTTCTGCCGACCAGCGTATTGATGGAAAAGCTGGTAGGAACACAGTATAGCACACCGGACGCTTCAATGGCATTGACAATATTTTCCATTAAGTCGCTCTTCTTTATCTGTGTGGAAGCTTCCAGATAGGAGTTTAAGTCTTCCACCGCTCCCTTGCTGATTAAGTTTTCAATATCCACGGAGTCGGCCGCAAACATATCCAGTGTTCCGGACACAATATCGTTGTTCATCTGTGTTACGGCATTCTGGTAGTTCTTCTGGTAGTCATCTTCTGTGGTGTATTCGATATCGGAAGTATAGTCTTTTAATTCCACACGGTATTTGTCGTTACTCTGGTTAAACGCTACAATGTCGGACTGCAGCTTCTGGCTGGAATACAGAACTCCCACGGTAACCACCTGCTTCTGTACCACATCGGCTGCCGCTACCTTCTTCAATACAATAACATCCTGCTCATTGGTATTCCAATCTTCATATAATACAACAAAATTGCCGTCTGACATGGCATAAATATTTCTTACATAGTCGGGAGTCAGGTCGCAGTCCATCCACTTTACAAGCTGGGTTGCCGTCTGGCTCTCCATGTCATAAAGGTAAGCGCCTTCGGAATTGTTTAACAGTACGGAGCCGTCCTCCGTAAAGCTGAGACCGCTGTTCCACATATTGGAAGGCATACCCGCATAGGCATCTCCGAAGGATTTCTTTTCCTTATCGTATACATGAAGTTCTATATCGTTTGTACCGTATTTCAGAATAGCAATACGACCGTCCTTTGTTACGCCCATGGCGTTCATGCCGTCAAAATTGCCGTCGCTTGCCAGAGAAATGGTATCCGTCAGGGCAAGGTCCTTGTCAAATACCCAGATGTTGTTGTTGTCGGACAGGTACACGTTGCCTTCTCCGTCCGCCATGCTGTATGACAGGTACTGACCCTTAAACAGTTCCGTCACATCCGCTTCCGCTATCTCGGTGCCGTCCGTGGACAGCTTCTTTAAAATCATCTGGGTATTGTCCTGCACTTCTTTGTAATATTTGTCGTAATCGAAGTTGGGGTCATCCCAGTTCTGCTCAATATTCGGCGTACGGGTTGCCACTTCCACAAGGGTATCTGCATCAATGGCTACCACCGTGCTGACACCGTCCAGCATCTCATAGCCTTCGGTGCCGTCCGCCGCTCCTGTGTCCGCAGCATCGCCCGCTGCACCTGTGTCGTTGCTTCCCTCTTCCGTGGTATCGCCTGCTGCCGCACCGGTATCAGAGATTCCTTCTTCTGTAGTGCTGCCGGCAGTTTCCACATCGGCGTCCGCACTGTTGTCGTACTTGGTTTCTGCAAGAGATAACAGGATCTCTTCCTTTGCGGGGTTATCTTTCAAATCCACCCTACAGTAGTCCTGTGTATAACCGTTATCCGTATAGGCGTAACGGACATAGTACAGTACATCATCAATTACGGAGATATTGCGTAAATCGGTGCTGCTGTAACCGTCGCCGGAATTGTCCGGGGAGCTTTGTGAAAGCCACTCTGCCTGATAAACGTAGCCGTCCTTGCTGCCCGCCGGTGTACTCTCATTTGTAGTGCTGCTGCCGTCGCTTGCGGCTGTCTTTCCGCAGCCCGCCATTCCTACTGCCAGCACAGCGCTTAAAATGCCCACCGTAATTCTTTCCGCATAATTTCTTTTCACTTTATTTCCATCCTTTCAAAAGTGTGTCTTTCAAAAAAAGTATCTTTTTTCTGAATTCTTCTTTATTCTATATCAGGCACAGCGGAATGTCATCTTAAGAATTTATGAATATCCCACGCTGCCGCCGCCAGCGAAAGCACAAAGCAGACAGCCCAGGAAACCGGGGTATCCGGTATCCGGTTAAGCAGCCCTCCCAGCAAAAACAGGGAAGAGGCATTCACCGCAAAATGAAGAAGCATCGCCGGCAGAAGGGAATTGTACTTTTCTCTTACACAGCCGAGAAACAGTCCGATTACAAAGGCGTACAGTCCCTGAATCACATTAAAATGAACCAGTCCGAATATCAGTGCCTGTAAAAAATTGGCAATGTGGAAGGACGGCGTAACTTTTTTCGTATAGTGAAGGGTAAGTCCCCTGCACAGAAGCTCCTCACCTATGGGCGCCACCGCCACGGAGGCAAACACCGTAAGAGCCGAAGTCCCCATGCCGGCGTTTTCCATCATGAGCTGGTACTGCTCCACCAGAGAAGGGAACAGATACTTTTCCACGCCCACCATGCTGTTGCCGAGGACGCATAAAAGCATCCCTAACACAAAAATCCCGATGGCCGTCAAAATACTGCAATTTTTTCCGGTTTCTTTTATTTTTTTTGCCGTTTCCTTAAGCCCCGTGCCCTTCACGGCAAAATACCAGTATCCGAACACGCACAGCCCGATAATATGGTAAAACAACACACTGCCCCGGGTGCTTTTCACCAATCCTTCTCTTATAAAAATCTGCCAGACCGCCGCTGCCGCCACCTGTAAAAGCAGGCTTACCGCTGCGGGCAGGAATGAAAAAAACAGAAAAAAGATATTCATGAAAAAACTTCCTTTCCAACTGCATTTTATCGCTTATTATACCACATTCCCCGGCTATTCTCAATTTTAACGAAATCTTTATGCCCATATGGTTGAACAAAGGTGGCATTATCCTATATAATGATTTATTATGTTTACAGAACCTTATAGAAAAAGCCAGAGGCGCTTGGAAAGGTACTTGTCATGTTCGGAAAAAAGAAAAAAATGCAGGCTTCTCCCTATGCCTATATGAAAGACCATAATGTACCCACGAATATCCTGATTACCATCGGAATTCTCATTCTTTTTACAGCGGTTTCCGTTGTCATTTACCGCCTCCTGCCTAACAACGACGGCAGCCACGGCGTCATTTATCTTGTGTATTCCATGGCGCTCATTCTCATTGCCATGCATACCAACGGTTATGTATACAGCATCGTCAGTTCTCTCGTCTGTGTTGTTTTTATCAACTACGCGTTTACCTACCCGTATCATAAACTGAATTTTACCCTATCCGGTTATCCGCTCATCTTCTCCTGCATGCTGGTCATCAACCTGCTTTCCTGTACCCTGACGGCACAGCTCCGTAAGCAGCAGAAGGTGATTATGGAACGGGAAGCGCTGCTGCGTGCGGCGGAGTTAGAAAAGATGCGCGCCAATCTGCTGCGTGCCGTTTCCCACGATTTGCGCACACCCTTAACGGGCATCATCGGCAACAGCTCCCTGTATTTAGAACAGTCGGACACCATGACGGACTCCGAAAAAAAGGAGCTGATTTCCTCCATTCAGTCCGATGCCAACTGGCTTCTCAACTTAGTGGAAAATCTGCTCACCGTTACCAGAATTCAGGGTGACAACCTGTTAATCAACACGCGTCCCGAGCCCGTGGAGGAAGTGGTTTCCGAAGCTTTGGAGCGTGTAAAAAAACGTTTTCCCGATGCCCGCATCCACGCTTCCGTACCGGAAGAAATGCTCTTTATTCCCATGGACCCCGTTCTTATCGAACAGGTTATTATCAATCTGATTGAAAATGCCATTGTCCATTCCGAGACAAATGACCCCATAGATTTTACCGTTTCCGTTACCGAAAACAAGGTTTCCTTCTGCATCAAGGACTACGGTAAGGGCATCGCCCCGGAAAAACTCCCCACCCTGTTTGACGGCGGGGACGTCAGCGGCATGAATTCCTATGACAGCCGACGCGGCATGGGTATCGGCTTATCCATCTGCAAGACCATTATCAAAGCACATCATGGGGAAATTTATTGTAAAAATCATGAGAACGGAGCAGCTTTCTGCTTTGTTCTTCCAAAGGGGGAATTTAAAATTGAATCATAAGACAACCATTCTTCTTATTGAAGATGAAAAGAACATCTGCCATTACATTACATCCATTTTGGAGTCCGCCTCTTACCGGGTGGTTTCCGCCGTAACCGGAGAAGCCGGTCTGTCCCTGGCTGCTTCCGTTTGTCCGGAAATCATTCTTTTGGACTTAGGCCTTCCCGATATGGACGGTGTGGATGTCATTGCCAAGCTGCGCACCTGGACGGCGGTACCGATTATCGTTATTTCCGCTCGCAGCAAGGAACAGGATAAAGTGGAAGCACTCGACCTGGGTGCGGACGATTACATCACAAAACCCTTCGGCAGCTCGGAGCTTCTTGCCCGTATCCGCACTTCCCTGCGGCACGCCGCCATCGCCGCTTCTCCTTCCACCATGCAGTACCATGCCGGGGATTTAACCATCGACTATGAAAAGCATATGGTGACCTTAAAGGGAGAGCCTGTGCATCTGACCCAGATTGAATTTAAGCTCTTGTCCCTGCTTTCCAAAAACGCAGGCAAGGTGCTTACCTATTCCTACATCATGGAGCAGATATGGGGCCCTTACGTTGACTCCAACAACCAGATACTCCGTGTGAATATGGCGAATATCCGCCGTAAAATCGAGGTAAACCCCGCGCAGCCGGAATTTATTTTCACGGAAATCGGCGTCGGCTACCGTATGGTGGAAGCCAACGCCTGAGTATTCTCTTTTGCTTTTTAATATGCCTTTTAAGGTGTCTGCCCCGATAGTACAAGGTCTAACAGGTGTGCTATCGGATAGCAGGCATTTTTTGCTTCCTGCACGGTGTTGTTTTCATCTCCCAGCTCGATTAAGAGGGTTCTTTCCTTAAGGTGCATGTTGAAGCGGTACTGCTTTATGTAAATCTTGCGGGTCAGCCCCGGGTAATACTCCCCGGCAAACGCCTGCATCTGAAAGGAAAACGCCAGATTGCCCTTTAAGTTCGGGTTGTATAAATACGCAATATCGCCGTTTTTGCGGCTTCTGGATATGCCGTTAAAAAACATGAACCTTGCCGTTTTTTTCCCGTTCACATCCACCGTGGTCGCCCTATCTGCGCCGCCCGCATCCCGGTGCAGGTCAATCACCACCTGAATGGACGGGTTTTCCTCCAAAAGCTTTGTGATTTCCGGCAGGGAATTGCCGTACGCCTCGTCCCTTACGGTATCGTACTGTGCCGTATGGTGCAGCACGTTGTAGCCGTAATCCTCCGTCAGTATCCGGGTAAGCTCATCCCCCACGCCCACAATGGTATCGCTTCTCTCCCCCGGCACGGAGTCTGCAAAGGCTTCCTTTGAATGAGTGTGGTAAATCAAAATCTGCGGAGCGGAAGCATCCTTTTCCATGCTCATATCCCGGTTCAGCAAATCGTTTATATCAAACAAATCGTTGCCTGCCAGCGCATAGGCATCGATGGTGTAAAAGCTGCTTAGCAGGGTTTCATAGTCCGCATAGCGGCTGAAATCATACTGCACCTGTTTTTGCGGCGGCACAAAAAAGCCCGCACTGTTTTCCTGTAAAAGCAGCTCCTCCATGGAAGCATCCGCCTCCGTAAGCTGCCCGGACACCTCTCCGGAAGCGCTTAAATGTTCTTTTTCTTCCTGCTCCGGCTCACTGCCCTCTTCCCCGGAAGCTTCTATATAATAAATCACCTCTGCCGGCTGTGTTTCCCTTTCTTCCTGTTTCTGTCCTTCTTTTCCTTCGGCTCCGTACGCAAAAAGAGGCAGATAAAAATACATGCCTCCCTTGCTGCCGCCTATCACGGCGAGTACCAAAAGCAGACCCATACAGGACAGTATTTTCCGGTATCCCGCTTCTTTCCTGAAAGCCAAAAGCATCCCTCCCGAACCGGCTTTGCCTTACCTGCCGCAAATCAGTCAATTCCTGCGGGACATAACTCTCTCCCGCAGAGCCATAGGTATTATATGCGGGGAAAGGGGATTACATGCCCGCATTTTCCGGGCGTTACCCTCTCTCCAGTGCCATGTTGATGCCCTCCGCCACCATGAAGCTCACCTGCTTTATGACCGCATCGATGTCCTTGCTGGTAACGTACATGTTGTGAAGCTCCGCAAAGGCATTCCGGCACTCGGAAAGATAATTCCGCCTGTCCGCCTCGCTTTCCTCCGAGAGCATTTTTTCCAGCGCATCTAAGACAATGGTCGCCGCATCCACAACCGTGGGAATCCCGATGGCGATGACCGGAATCCCCATGCTTTCTTCCGTCAGGGCATTCCGGTGGTTGCCCACGCCGGAACCGGGATGAATACCCGTGTCCGTAATCTGGATGGTGCGGTTTAATCTCCTGACATTCCTTGCTGCCAGAGCATCCACCACCACCATCATGTCGGGCTTTGTCTGCTCCACCACACCTTTTATGATTTCCGCGGCTTCCATACCGGTTCTGCCGGTCACGCCAGGCTCCATGCAACTTACCACATTCACCTTTTCCGTTCCGTAAGCCGCCATGCCGTATTCCTTTACCATATGGCGTGTGATGAAAAGCTGGTCAACCACATGGGGACCGAGTGCATCCGCTATGACCTCCCGGTTGCCCAGTCCCACAATCAGAACGCTCTTTTCCGCCCTGCCGTCCATGGGTAAAATCTGTTTTAAGACCTCCGCGATGGCATTGGCAATTTCCCGGTGGCAGTCCTCATCCGGCTCCGTCATAGCGGGCGCCTCTATGGTCACGTAGTTGCCCATGGGCTTTCCCATGCTCCTGGCACCGTTCTTTGTGGTAATCTTCACCGTGGTGATGTGCATGCCGGATTTTTCCGTTTCTTCCGCTATGACTCCGTGCAGGGAACCGTCCGCTTCCGAGATGCTTTCCCTGGCTTCCAGAGCCAGGTCCGTTCTTGCCTGAAAATAACTCATATCCTCTTTTGCCTTTCTTGTTTTTTACTATTTTTTGCAAAAAAACAAGGAATATGTATTGACATTTGGGAATGTGTATCTTACAATATTACAGTATGTTTACATTGGTCGTCCGTGTCTGGCCTTAATGGAACATTTTCTTACAATCAATCATTTGGAAAATGGAGGTGTAGATCTTGGCTAATATCAAATCTGCAAAGAAGAGAATCGTTGTTGCTCAGGTAAGAACTGAAAGAAATAAGGCTATCAAGTCCGGCGTTAAAACAGCTATTAAGAAAGTAAATGCTGCTGTTGAAGCTGGTGATAAGGCTGCTGCTTCTGTTGCATTAGTTGCTGCTACAAGCGAAATTAATTCAGCTGCTTCCAAGGGAGTATATCACAAAAACAATGCTTCCAGAAAAGTATCTCGTTTAGCTGCTGCCGTTAATAAGATGGCATAATCGAAATAAAAAAGTTAATTACATCAGAAATAAAAAACATCCATACCGTCATGTGGATGTTTTTTATTTTGTCCATTTGTGCGAAATTTTTCATTAAAAAAGGAGCTTCCGCTCCTTTTTTATCTTTTGCTCCGGTGTCTATCTTCTCCGTCCGCCACCGCCGTGGTGCAAGCCGCCCCGGCTCACATGACCACCCGACCTTCCGTGGGAGCCTCCCGAGCCGCCGGAGCTGCTCCCGTGGTCTTTTTTCCTTCCTTCGGTTTGATATGCAGGGCAATAAAATAGCCTGCAGCCGCAACGGGAATAAGAATGACAATAAACCAGGGGATGTTGATGCCCTTCTTTCCGGACATTTCCCGGTATACGTTTTCCACGTAGGTTTTGTATGCCCAGTAAGGACTGCTGTCCACATTGTCTGTCACATCATCCAGCACTCTGTTTACCATGGCGTTTGTATAGTGCTCATAGACCCTGCCGCAGGTGGAAAACCAGGTGCCCGCCTGGCTGTCCGTCGTCCCCTTTTACAAAAATACAGCTTCATTTTTGTATATGTACCGGTAAATCCAGACCGGAAGCAGGGTGAAGCAATGGTCCTTCTGCTCTAAGGAAATGCGTTCGTTTTCCCTCCCCTGTACGCCGGTATAGCCCTGCAGGCTGTTTTTCAAAATCTCATGCATGTCAGCTTTTGACTTGCTTTCCGCACGTCCCTTTGCTTCTTCCGCTTCCATATTGTAATGCTCTGCGGAAAATCCGGATAAAAAGCCTTCCTTAAAGTCCTCAAGCTGTCCGTACCGGTACGGCTCCATCAAATCCATGGTGGCATCCGGCATCAGATAGGAAGCATCCGCCGACACCTTTTCAAAGGTTGCCTCCAGGTCACTGACAATGTGGTAGGTTTTGGTTTCGGTAAATTCCTGTCCTCCCGATACCCAGGTGCGGACTATCTGCCAAGGCCGTCAAAAAAAGCCTTTTTGCCCGGTAATCATACATCCAGAACGGCACGTACATACTGGTCATGGTATCGAGCTTCACATCCGAGCAGAAATCATCCGGTGCAAAAACACAGGATTTGAATTTTTTTCGCATCAGCTCTTTGACTTTGTCCTTTCCCAAAAGAAGCGGAATCATGAGCTTCGGACGGTACTGTCCTGACACTCTCTCGTCAAAGATAATATAGTCCTCACAGTAAGGACAACGGGATGCGGATAAATAGTCCCGTATCTGCAGTTCTCCCCCGCAGTTCTGACGCTGAAAGGTGGTGGGTTCTTCACCCGCTATCTTTTCGTCACTGTCAAAGCTCTGGCAGTACGGACAATCCGGCGCTGTTCCGGGCTGTAAACCGTGTTGCAGCCGCAGTTTTTACACTTGAATATCATAGTTTCCCCTCAACGCTTCCTTTTAAAAAAGCTTCTATTAAAAAAACGGATTATACTTCTTTTCATGCTCTACGGAAGTGGCATCACCGTGTCCCGGATAGAGCTTTACCTCATCCGGAAGGGTAAAGATTTTCTCCTTTACGGAATTAAGCAGCTTACTGCCGCTTCCCGTGGGAAAATCGGTACGTCCCACCGACTCTAAGAAAACAGTGTCTCCGCAGAATACCACGCCGTCCTCTTCGCTGTAATAACAGCAGCTTCCCTCGGTATGTCCGGGTGTTGCCAGTACCTTAAAGGTGATGCCGGCAAGGGTAAGCACCTCCCCGTCCGAAACCTCCACATCGGGAACAAGGCTTACCTGTGTGCCCGACCAGCCGGAAAGATTTTTCTCCGGGTCGGAGGAAAGGGGTACTTCTTCCTTCAAAAGGTAGGTTTTTGCACCGGTTGCCGCCTGCAGCTCCTTTACCCCTAGAATATGGTCAAAATGTCCGTGTGTCAGAAGAATGGCTGCCACGGAAAGTCCTTTTTCCTTTATTTTTTCATAGATATAGACGCCTCTGTCCGCAGGGTCTATGACCACTGCTTCCGTTTTCCCTTCTTTATGGATGTAATAACAGTTGGTCGCACAGCTTCCCAAAACAATCCTGCCAATCTGCAATTCTGCCATTATCCCACAGTCCTTTCTATGTCAATTACACTGTCAATCATACGCAGCTTTTCAATGATTTTCGTAAGCTCTTCCCTGCTTGTTACCTCAAAGGAGAGCTGCATGGTGGCAATGCCCTGCTTGCTGGTACGGGTATTGACGGAAATAATGTTGATATCCCTCTCCGTGAACGCCTTGGACACATCCGCTAAAAGACCGTTACGGTTGTTGGCGTAAATTTTGATATCCACAAAGAACTTGCCGGCATTTGCGGTCTCCGCATCCTGCTGCCAGTCCGCTTCAATCAGACGGTAACGTTCCATTTCCGGCAGGCTTAATATATTCACGCAGTCCGTCCGGTGAATGGAAATGCCGCGGCCTCTGGTGACAAAGCCCACAATTTCGTCTCCCGGCACGGGGGAACAGCATTTGGAGAAACGCACGGACACATCAGTAATACCCTTTACGATGATACCACTCTTGGAGCCGCGTTCGGAAGGCTTCTTCTGGGCATTTTCCGCAATGGAAGCCAGTACCTCTTCGTTGGTCAGCTCCTTCTTGTGGTCCCTCTCGTAATACTCCTGCATTTTGTTGACAATCTGGCCTTCCTTTAAGGCGCCGTGTCCGATGGCAGCCAGCACCGCATCCCAGTCGAGGAAGCCGTACTTGTGCTGGATAGCCTCCATATATTCGGGCTTTAACAAATCGGAAAGCTGGATGCTTCTTGCCTTACAGTAGTTTGCCAAAAGCTCCTTGCCCTTGCCGATATTGTCTTCCTTAAATTCATTCTTGAACCACTGGTTAATCTTGTTTTTTGCCTGGGTGCTCTTTACGATTTTGAGCCAGTCCCTGCTGGGTCCCTTGGAGTTCTGGGATGTGATGATTTCCACCCGGTCTCCGTTTTTAATCACATAATCGATGGTGACTAACTTGCCGTTTACTCTCGCACCCACCATCCGGTTGCCCACGGCGCTGTGAATGCTGTACGCAAAGTCAATGGGCGTGGAGCCTGCTGGCAGGTTCTTGACATCCCCGCTGGGTGTAAAGCAGTATACGTTGTCGGAGAACAAATCCAGGTCGTTTTTCAGCAAATTCATAAACTCCCGGTTGTCGGAAGTGTCTCTCTGCCACTCCAGTATCTGCCGCAGCCAGGTAAGCTTCTCCTCTTCCTGTGTTTCCACCTTCTTGCCGTCGGAGGCTTCCTTGTATTTCCAGTGGGCGGCAATACCGTATTCCGCCGCTTTATGCATTTCAAAGGTACGAATCTGCACCTCGAAGGGCTGTCCCGAGCTGCCGATTACCGTGGTGTGCAGGGACTGGTACATATTTGCCTTGGGCATGGCAATGTAGTCCTTGAACCGTCCCGGAATGGGCTTATACATTTCATGGATAACACCCAGTGCGGCATAACAGTCCTTTACCGTGTCCACAATAATGCGCACGGCAAACAAATCGTAAATCTGGTCGATGGTCTTGTTCTGGTTCTTCATCTTTTTGTAGATGCTGAAGAAATGCTTGACCCTGCCGTCGATTTCCGCCTTAATGCCGGCATTTTCAATATGCTTCTTTACTTCCTGCACAATATTTTCAATGTATTTTTCCCGCTCGCTCTTTCGGACCGCAATCTTTTCCACCAAATCGTAGTAGGCTTCCGGCTCTAAGTATTTGAGCGCCAGGTCGTCTAACTCTACCTTTATTTTGGAAATACCGAGTCTCTGGGCAATGGGGGAATATACCTCTAAGGTTTCTTTTGCAATTCTCTGCTGACTCTCCGGCTTCTGGTACTTTAAGGTACGCATATTGTGGAGTCTGTCCGCCAGCTTGATGATAATGACACGGATATCCTTTGCCATGGCAAGGAACATTTTACGCAGGTTTTCCGCCTGCATTTCCAGTCTGGCATCGCTTTCCGAACCGGTACCGCTGCTTAAGGGGATATTGGCAAGCTTGGTAACACCGTCCACAAGCTGCGCCACTTCCGCCCCGAATTCCTCGGTAATCTGTTCTTCCGTCATGACGGTATCTTCCACTACATCGTGCAGAATACCTGCCACGATGGTTTCCTTATCCATCTCCAAATCCGCCAGAATGATGGCAACATAAAGAGGGTGGATAATGTAAGGCTCGCCGGACTTTCGAAACTGTCCCTCATGCGCCTTGCTTGCCACCTTGTAGGCTTTTTCTATCATGGAAATATCGTCGGAAGGATGGTATTTTTTGACACGCGCAATTAACATCTGATAAAGTTCATCAGGTGTCATAAATTCCTTTAATGCCGTTATTTTTCCATCATCAAGAACCAATCCGTTTTTTTCTTCTGTCATAGGTCATCGCACCTTTACCTGTAAGCTGTTTTATTTTCCTTCATAAATAATGGCAGATTCCATACGATACTTGGAAAGTCTTTCTCTGCCCTTTAAGCCTGCCAGTTCCATTAAGAATACCAGTCCTGCCACTTCGCCGCCCAGTCTTTCCACCAGGTGAATCATGGCTTCCGTGGTACCGCCCGTGGCAATCAGGTCATCCACGATGAGCACCTTCTGTCCGGGTTTGATGGCATCCTTGTGAATCTGGATGGTTGCCGTGCCGTACTCCAAATCATAGGTTTCTTCAATGGTTTCGCAGGGCAGTTTTCCTTTTTTGCGAATCAGTACAAAGGGCTTATGATTATTATAAGCGATGGGTGCGCCGAATATGAATCCTCTGGACTCCGCGCCCACTACCACATCATAATCGATGTCCTTAATCAAATCCTGCATGGTATCAATGGCAAGATGCAGACCGTCCGCATCCTGCAGGACACTGGTTACATCTCTGAAAATAATCCCTTCCTCCGGAAAATCCGGTATGCTTCTCACATATTCTTCCAATTTCTTCATAACGCTTTCTGCCTCCTTCGTATTCCTTCTCTTTCCCTGTCTGAAAATAATAAATATTATAATATTTTTCCCACTAAAAGTCAAAACTACCGCACACTGTTTTGAAAATATTCGCCGTACCGGGCATTCTGTGCGGGAAAAGCGGGATTTTCACAGATTTCTTTTAACTTCTGCTCCCATTCCGCCGCCTTGTCCCGGTACGCCTCGTTTTCCTCCGCCGCCTTTTTGTATAACGCGCAGTAATTTCTCGTCATATACATTTCGCAGCGTTCCCAGATATAGGAAAATTCCTCCTCATAATCATGGTTGACCTGCATGGACGCAACGGCGCCGATATAGTCGCCCCTGCGCAGCTCGTACTCCACGCTGTCCATCCTGCCGGAAAGAGAACGCTCCTTCTCGGTTTCGTAGAGGTCTTTTGCACCGCTGATGCAGATTAACAGCAAAAACACCGTACACAGAAGGGAAATGCCGCAGACCGCAATCTTAAAACGTCTTTTGGTTTCGTCCTTCCATTTTTTACCGGCATACACATAAAAGGCTATGATTGCCGCGAGAAAAATGATAAATCCCATCAGTCCACGCCCTCCTTTTCACAGAGCCAGGAAACCGCCGCATCTCTTGATGCCGTGCGCTGTTCATAGTCATCGGTGTTCCATTCTTTCGTCCGGTAAAAGTACCGGTATTCCTCCGGCAGCCCGACATAATCCGCAAAGAAAGTCTCTAAAAGCGCTGCCGCTTCTGCTTTTTCTTCTGCCCCTATTTTGTCGTCGTAAATCTGCTCAGCCAGATAAAAGCCATTCCTTACCAGGCTCTCCAGATAGTACGTTTTCATCTCCGTCCCATCCGTTTTCGCCCCTATGTAATCGCTCATGCTCTCGATAAAATTTCCGTAATAATAATCATCCGCCTCAAAATCCTGCCGGTACTGTTCGGCAGCGGAGCCTGCTTTTGCCTCTTTTACGGCAGGGGACCTTTCACTCCATAAAAACATGAGAAAGGTGGAAAAGAACAGCACCACATTCAATACCGCCGTAACCACAATAATTCTCATCAGCATTTTCCGGGTGAGCCACGGCAAATTCTTTTTTAAGATTTCGTCGCCCAGCGCCCGGTTTCTTTCTTCCTTCTTTCTTACCTCCTGTTCAAAGGCAATGCCGCTTTGATTTTCCCTTCCGCAGTAAGGGCATTTCGTGCTTTTGGCAGGCACTTCCCCGCCGCAATACATACATTTCATGTGCCTTAAAAATTCTCCCTTGCCTTATTTTGAAAGAGTTCCTTATCCTCTTCGTTTCCGGTTTTTAAAAGCGCAATCATTTCATCGGTAAAACCGTGCTCCTTTAAGGTGTCCGAGAAGCCGGATAAAAGGGCTTCTATCCTGTCCTCGTTGCCTAAAAAGTTTCTATCGTTTACAGCTTCCTCACCTTTTTCGTAAGCCATTGTGCCGTAGGTCCAGATTTGTTCCGTAAAGCTGTCCACAAACTCCTTGTTTCCGTATTTCTCATAGTTTTCGATGTCTTCCGTGCAGTAGCCGATGTTTCTGTCCACATCCATGACTTCCCAGTACTTATCGTATTCATAGCCGTACAAATCATTTTTACGGCAGTATTCCCGCAAGGCATCGTAGTCCTCCGCCTCGTAATACGCCTCCAACTGCGTAAGCATCCTGCTTCCCCTATCGGCTTCCACGGCACTGTCAACCTGTCCTTTTATGACGGCAGCCACCGTTCCCACCACAAGCACTATCAGGATAATAAGCACCACGGCAAGCAGGGTCCGGGACCATCTTTTCAGGTGCTTTTTCGGCACCGTGGTTTCCATTTCCTTGGCTTCCGCATCGTAACTGCCTAAGATATGCTTCATTTCCCGTCCGGCGGCTTCCTTATTCTCCGTTCCGCAGTAGGGACACATTTTTTCCGTGTTTTCGTATTCGCCGCCGCAGCTTGCGCACTGTATCTTCATATCTTTCTCTCTTTCCGTACCATCAATGAGCAAAAATATTGACTAAATCGTTAAAGAAAACAATTACCATCAGCACCATAAAGAACACCAGTCCCGCAAAGTGTACGATGCCTTCTTTTTCGGGCGGTACCGGCTTTTTGCGGAATACCTCCACAATCAAAAACACCAGTCTGCCGCCGTCCAGCGCCGGAATGGGCAGCAGGTTCAGGATACCTAAGTTCACCGACAGCAACAGCACAATGTTGAACATATTGTAGAATACGGTCTTTAATCCGTAGCTTCTGGTGTTCTCGTAGGTTTTGCCCACCACGTTTACGGCAATGCCCACGGGGCCCGCCACATCCTGTCTGGAGAATTTGCCGGTAAGCATCATGCCCAGACTCTTGTAGGTGTTGACAACGCAGTACCGCATCTCATACCAGGCATATTTGAATACGGAAAGCCCTTTGGCATGGCCGTAGGTACCGGTAATGCCAAGCATATAAGTGCCGTACTCCTCATTGTACGCCGGTGTCAGGGTTGTGGTTATTTTTTCGCCGTTTCTCTCGTACACAATTTTCATGGGGTTGCCGCCGTTTAGGTAGGCAATCAGGGAAATATCCTTAAACAGGTAGGTCCTTTCCCCGTTGATGCTTACAATCCGGTCGCCTTCCGCAAGTCCCGCCTGCGCCGCCGGACTGTTTTCCACCACACCGCTTATGGTGCTGGGTGCCGGGGATGCCATGGACACTAATATCACCGCTACCACAAAGGCTAAGATAAAGTTGAACACCGGTCCCGCCACCACCGTGGCAATTCGGGACCAGACACCCGCTTTGTTAAAGGAGCCTGCGTCCGACTCCGCTTCGGATTTTCCTTCCGCATCGCTCTCCCTGCCGTCCTCGCCTTCAAACATGCAGGCGCCGCCGATGGGAAGCAGCCGCAGGGCATATATTGTATCCTTCCGCTTTACGGAAAGGATTTTCGGTCCCATACCCACGGAAAATTCCACAACACGGATGCCGTTTGCCTTTGCTATGATAAAATGTCCGAATTCGTGGGAAAGCACCACAATTCCGAAAATAATGATGAACCAGACTATGGTCATGAGCGTTACTTGCATACTGTTCTGTCCTTACTGTTTTTGTTTGATATAGTCGTAAGTCCACTGCTCCGTCTGAAGGATTTCCTCCACGGAAGGATTTACGATAAGTTTGTGAGCCTCCATACATTCTTCTATGAGCTCCGTAATCTTAAGATACCCAATTTTTCTGTCTAAAAACAGGCTGACTGCCATTTCGTTGGCGGCGTTGTAAACCGTGGGCATACTGCCGCCCGTCTCTCCCGCCCGGTAACCGAGTAAAAGTCCCCGGAAGGTATCCGTATCCGGCTTTTCAAAAGTAATCCGGGAAAGCTCATAGAAATCCAGTCTTTTTCCGGGTAAAAATCTACGGTCCGGATAAAATAGGGCGTACTGGATGGGGAGCTTCATATCCGCCGTGCCGAGCTGCGCCATAATGCCGCCGTCCTCGTATTCCACCATGGAGTGGATGACGCTCTGGGGCTGCACCACCACCTGTATTTTATCGTATGGAGTTTCAAACAGCCAGTGGGCTTCCATAACCTCCAGACCTTTGTTGACCAGTGTGGAGGAGTCGATGGTGATTTTCCGTCCCATGGACCAGTTGGGATGCTTTAAGGCATCCTCGGGTCTTATGTTTACCAGTTCTTCCCTCTTCTTTCCCCGGAATGGTCCGCCGGAGGCAGTCAGTAAAATCCTTGCCAGTCTTTCCTTCGGCTGTCCCTGCAGGGACTGGAAAATGGCGCTGTGCTCGCTGTCCACGGGAAGCAGGGGCACCTTTTTTTCTTTGATAAGAGGCATAATGATGTGTCCGGCGCAGACCAGTGTTTCCTTGTTGGCAAGAGTTATGGTCTTTCCGGCGTTAATTGCCGCTATGGTGGGGCGAATGCCAATCATACCCACAATCGCCGTGACCAGTACTTCTGCCTCGGGCAGGGTGGCTGCTTCGATTAAGCCGTCCATGCCGCAGGCTACCTTCACATCGGTGTCCTTTATTCTTGCCCGTAAATCCTCTGCCGCTTCCCTGCTCCACATCACCGCAAGTTTCGGGGCAAATTCCCTTATCTGTTTTTCCATCAGCTCCACATTTCTGCCCGCTGCCAGCGCCACCACCGATAAATCCGCATTGTTTCTTACGATTTCCAGTGTCTGGGTGCCAATGGAGCCGGTAGAGCCTAAAATTGCAATCTTTTTCATAGCCTGTATTTCTCCTTCACCGTTTTACGGGAAAAGCTTTTTTCTTTTATAAAAACAGTACCGTCAGAAAATAAATCATGGGTGCTGTGACAATCACACTGTCAAACCGGTCCATAATACCGCCGTGCCCCGGAATTAACTTACCGTAGTCCTTGATTTCATGGTTTCTCTTGATGGCGGAAGCTGCCAGGTCTCCCACCTGACTCATAACGGCGCCCACCATGCAGATAACGGTAATCACAATCGTGACCCGTTTATCCGGGAATACATTTTCTACCACAAATACGGCATACAGCGCCGCAATAAGGCCCGCTCCCACTACGCCGCCGATACAGCCCTCTAAGGACTTCTTCGGACTTAAAACCGGGAATATTTTCTTTTTTCCGATGAGCATTCCCACCACGTAAGCACAGGTATCGCAGCCCCAGGAGCTGATTAAAATAAGCCACACAATGTATTTGCCCGCTTCCTGCTCCCTTGTCAGATAGATAAAGGAAAGCATCACCGGCGCATACAAAAAATTAAAGACATTCGCCATAATCTGCTCGGAGCAGTACTTCGGAAAGCGCACCACATACAAAAGCATGCTAAGCATAAACACGCCGATGACGGGAATAACCGCATACAATACGTTTCCCATGGACATGGCGGCATCTCCTTCTTCCACTGCCGGGAAGAAATACAGTACCGCATAGTAGGCAAGAATACCGATAATGCCCACGATTTCCAGTGCGTTTATTTTTTTATCCTTTTCTTTCACGCCTACCGCACGGCAGAGCTCCAGATAGCCTGCTATGGAGATAAACACGGAAATGCCGAGCAGTATCTCTCCGCCGGATATAAAGGCTAAAAGGGCTATCGCCACCAGTACAATTCCGCTTATGAGTCTTGTTACAAACATCTCTACTCCTCCTTTACAAGGCCATATCTTCTGTCTCTTTTAGTATATGCCTCTACTGCTTTTTGTAATTCTTCCTTTGAAAAATCCGGCCAGGGAACCGGGGTAAAGTAAAGCTCCGAGTAGGTAAGCTGCCACGGCAGGAAATTGGATGTGCGCAGCTCGTTACAGGTACGGATTAACAAATCGGGGTCGGGAAGCCCTGCCGTATCCAGATGGCTGTTTATGGTTTCTTCCGTAATATCCCCCGGATTTAAGGTGCCTTCCTTTACTTCTTCCGCTATCTTTTCCATACACCGACGGATTTCATCCCTGCCGCCGTAGTTGATGGCAATCTGGAAATGCAGGCCGGTGTTGTCCTTTGTGATTTCCTCCAGCTCCGCAATTTTGTCCTGAATTTCCCGGTCCAGTCTGGTCTTGTCGCCGATGACACGCACGCACATATTGTTTTTCGTGGCGCGCTTGATGCAGTTTTTCATATAGTTGCTGAGAAGCTTCATCAGAGTGTCCACTTCGTCCTGCGGCCGGTTCCAGTTCTCTGTGGAAAACGCATACACCGTCAGGTACTGTATGCCCATGTTGTACGCAATTTCACAGATATCCTCCACGGTTTTGGCTCCCTGCACATGTCCGTAGCTTCTGGGCATTCCTTTGGCTTTCGCCCACCTTCCGTTACCGTCCAAGATAATGGCTACATGATTCGGTATCTTTAATTCGTCCATCCCGGTACTCCTTTTTTGAAAGTCATAGATGCAACCAAAGGGCAGGTCGCAGGACCTGCCCTCTTTCCGTTATACAGTCATGATTTCTTTGGACTTTTCTTCCATGAGTGCATCTACATTTTTAATATATTTATCTGTCAGTTTCTGTAAATCCTCTTCCAGGGATTTGATTTCGTCTTCGGAAACATCTTCCTTGCCTAACTTCTTGAAGGCATCGTTTCCTTCACGGCGGATGTTACGGACAGCAACCTTTGCTTCTTCCGCTTTCTTCTTTACTTCCTTAACCAAATCCTTTCTTCTTTCCTCGGTAAGCTCCGGGAATACCAGGCGGATTACGCTGCCGTCATTTGACGGGGTAATGCCGATGTCGGAAGTCATGATTGCTTTTTCAATGGCTTTGATTAAGCTCTTTTCCCAGGGGGCAATCTGAATGATTCTGGCTTCGGGAACGGTGATGTTGCCCACCTGCTGGATGGGGGTGGGGGTTCCGTAATAATCCACACGAAGCTTATCTAAAATATGGGGATTGGCGCGTCCTGCGCGGATGCTTGCGTAATCGGACTGTAAAAACTCATACGCCTTTGTCATTTTTTCTTCATATACGCTGATTCTCTTATCCATAACTGTTCTCCTTTAATCAAACCTTATACCGTTACCTTGGTTCCGGTGAATTTTCCGCTCATGGTGTTTACAATGCTGTCTTTTTCGTTCAGACCGAATACCCACATGGGCATCTTGTTGTCCCTTGCCAGAATGGAGGCTGTCATGTCCACAACCTGTAAATTCTTGGCAATCACGTCGTCAATGGAAATCTCGTCATACTTCTTCGCATCCGGCACCTTGGCGGGGTCTGCGTCGTATACGCCGTCAATGCTCTTGGCAAGAAGGATAACCTCCGCTTCCACTTCCACGGCACGGAGCACCACGCCGGTATCGGTGGAGAAATAAGGATGTCCGGTACCGCCCGCAAAGAATACGACCATACCCTTTGCAAAATACTTATTGGCTCTGTCCTTGGAAAACAGCTTTGTAAAGGAGCCGCATGCAAAGGGCGTCAGTACTTCGGTCTGCATGCCTACGGAACGGAAGATTTCCGATACATAGATGCAGTTCATAACGGTAGCCAGCATACCAATCTGGTCTGCCTTGGTGCGGTCAATGTTTTCGCTGGAGCGTCCGCGCCAGAAATTGCCGCCGCCGGTTACAATACCGATTTCATAACCTTCATCCACTAATTTTTTTACCTGAAGAGCCACGCCTCTTACGGTCTCTTCATCAAAGCCCATATGCTTTTCGCCGGCCAATGCTTCACCGCTTAATTTCAATAATATTCTGCGCATACCTTAACTCCTTATTTGGTTTTGCCTTTTTTATAATCCTCGAAGAAAGAGCTGGGATTAACATCCGCATAGCACTGGGAGCACATACCTTCGATAACCGCACCGTTGTTAATCTGTACGGCCTTGGATTTGATATTGCCCATGACAATGGCGGAAGCATCCAGTACTACGGGACCCTGCACATCAATGTCGCCCTTAACGGCTCCGGCAATGACGGCGCTCTTTGCCGTGATGTTGCCGATGATAACGGAGCTCTGTCCTACCTTGACGGGACCTTCGCTGACTACTTCACCGGTAATCTGCGCATTGTCCGCAAAGATTTCCGCTGCCATGGAATTGCCGGTCACATTACCGGTAATGTTTAATTTTCCCAAAATATTGATGTTGCCGTTTACCGTACCGATGACCTCTACGGAACCTTCGGATGCAATATCACCGGTAATGGTCATGCCTGCGGTGATAACGGAAGTTTCATCGGCTGCTTCTCTTGTCTGATTGTCCATCTTTACCCTTCCCTCTTTATTTTCCTTCTTTATTTCTTCTGCGGGCGCCTCTTCTTTGGGGGCATCCTTTTCATCCAGTTCGTTAAGCCATGCCGTAAGCTGCGCCATATCCTTCTGTTCCTGGCTGTCTTCCGTTTTCTCTGCAAAAGAGGCTGTATGTACTTCCTCTGCCGGGAAATTCGCTGCACCTGCTATTTCTGCAAAAGTCTCCTCAACCGGCTGTTTTTCTTCCGGGGCAAAACCTTCCGGTTCTTCTGTATCCGCCGGTACCGCTTCCTGCTCTGCGTCTGCCGCATCAGTCTGTGTTTCCTCCGCTGCTTCTGCGGCAAGTCCTGCTTTTTCTTCTTCAGGTATCAGTTCGTTGACTGCCTGGGACAAGTCTTCTTTTAACTCAGAAAAAAAGCCCATTTTTTCAATCCTCCGTTTCTTGTGTCATCTTTATATGCCAGACGGGCACTGTATCCTCCGTAATCGGCAACAGCTCCGTATGTTCCATAGCCTGTATATGCTCTATCAGTTCCGGCAGAGCCTCCACCGTGCTGTCCTTGCTTCCGACATCGTGCATCAGAATGATGCAGTTCTGAAACCGTTCTATGCTGTTTAGGCAGTTGTCTAAAATTTCTTCTTTCGTCAGGGGCTTTGACGACGCATCCTGACTGGATACGTTCCAGTCGAAGTACTCCATGCCCGCCTCATGCACATCCGTAATGAGCAGGCGCATATCCACATCGCTGACCTTGTTGGAGCTGCCGCCCGGAAACCGGATATACGTGCTCTGCACGCCGGTTACATCATACAGATAATTCTGCAGCTTTTCCATATCCTCCATAAAGGCTTCCTCAGAAGCATAAATGACGGAATAGTCGTGGGTATAGGAATGCATCCCCAGCGTGTGCCCTTCCTCTACAATCCGGCGGTAAGAGGCTTCTTCTTTCGCACCCTCTTTTCCCGTCACGAAAAAGGTGGCTTTTACACCGTAAGTGTCTAAAATATCCAAAATGTTGTCCGTGTTGGAGCTGGGACCGTCGTCAAAGGTAAGATAGACCTTTCTGACCGGGACATCCTCCTCATCGGAAGTGCCCTTCTGCCCATGGGCATTTTCCTGCCCACGGGCAATTTCTTGCCCGGAGGTATTTTCCTGTCCGGATGCGCCTTCCTGCCCGGAAGGATTTTTCAGTGCGGATGCCGAAGCTTCCACCGCGGACTTCTGTTCTTCTGCCTGTAATTTTTCAAGACTTCCGGTCACATCACGCAGTCTTTTTTCCAGACTGTTTATCCGCAGCATAAATACCACAGTCAGCACAATCGGAGCCAGTACCGCGAACACAAAAAGACCCATAATTCCTTTTTTCAGTCTGTTTACTCTTTTGTGTCTTTTTGCCTCCTGCGTTTCCTTTTCCGTCATCGTCCCGGAACCTCCAAAAAATCATAATAAGTATACCACAGAAACCGCTTACCGAAAAGAAAAATTTTCAGTTTAAGAATGCTTTCCGGTTTTATCTTTACCTAAAAAAAATCCCTGAAGCCACGTTTATGTGCTTTCAGGAATCTTCCTTGGGTTGGGCTATCTAAATAGCAACAGCTTGTAGGGGAATCGAACCCCTGATTCCGCCGTGAGAGGGCGGCGTCTTAACCGCTTGACCAACAAGCCATTTGAATGATGCTTGTATAGCATAATATATCCCGTCGAAAAAAGCAAGCATTTTTTTCAAAAATTTCAAAAATTTTGAAAATTCTCAACCTCCAGATGCAGCTCCTTGATTTCTCCTATGGGGATGCTGGTGCCGTCTTCAAAAACCATTTCTCTTTCGTACTCTTTGATTTTCTTTACCCTGCCCCGGTACTCCTCGTAGCTGCCGCCGCTCTTTTTTTCATCCGGCACAAAGTAGCGTACCCCCACAAGGGGATGCTCTTTCCTGTGGGCTTCGATATATGCCATCTTTTCGTTTAAGAGCTGGTACTGGTACTCCGTCAGCGCCACATCCTCTTCCGTCAGTCTGGCGGTTTCCTTAATCTGTCCGTCGTAGCCGGTCAACGCCGCAAAAGCACCGAACTGGGCAGCCCGGTCCCCAATGGGCATGTGGGGTCTGTCCTTGGACACATGGTGGGGCAGATTGATAATATCGTCATATTTGCCTTCCATATCTTCCACCTCCTATGCTTTGTGGCCGCCTATCTGCCGGTTCCTGTCAATGGTAGTGGCGCCTTCTTCTAAATTGGTGCCCTTTAATATGGCATTCTTGCCGAATTTCTTCCGTATAGCAAGCACCGCCTCCTGGGCTTTCCGTTCTTTTAAGAGAGCCGCCTTTTCTTCTTTTTTCCGTTCTTCTTCCGCTTCTACGTCCGTAAACAGGGAAAGCTGCTCGTAGGTTTCCGTTTTCTGTGCCTCGGCTTCTCTCTCGTCCACCACATTTGCCGCTACCACCGACATCCGGCGGGTTAAAAGCGCGGGATCCATAATCCGGTCATACAGCTCCATGACCGCCTCCATGATGATACTGACAGAAGAAGTCTTTTCTTTTAAGTTGGCGGTGCCGTGGGCATGCTTGGGAATTTTCCTGCCGTAGCGGTCCGTCACCACTTCCCCGCTGTAGGCATTTCTCCGGCTTTTGTCCGTCAGGTTTTCAATGTCATACCCCACCGTCAGCACCATCTGGTCGGTCACCAGATGTTTATCCAGAAGGTCCAATACCAGAAGCTCCGTCATTTCCCGTATAATCAATCTGGTCTTTTCAAAATCATAGGGCTCCGGCAGTACCTGTCCGGTGCTGATGCTGTTGGCAGAGGGCTTGTACGCCTTGATATCCGCAATGGTGCAGGGTTCCCAACCCCAGGCATGGTCGATTAAAAGCTCTGCATTCACGCCGAACAAATCATACAGAAGGTCTTCGTTATAAAACTCTCCCGGCTTGCCTGCGGAACAACGGGCAACGTCCCCCATGGTAAACATGCCGTTTTCCGCCAGCTTCTTTGCATACCCTCTGCCCACCCGCCAGAAATCCGTAATCGGCTTGTGATCCCAGAGATACCGCCTGTAGCTCATTTCATCAAGCTCTGCAATGCGCACGCCGTCTTTGTCCGCCTCCGTATGCTTTGCCCACACATCCATGGCAATCTTGCAAAGGTACAGATTGGTGCCGATACCCGCCGTGGCGGTAATGCCGGTTTCCGCAAGAATATCCTGTATGATTTTCCGGGTCAGTTCCCTGGCGCTCATTTTATAGGTGTCAAGGTACCGGGTTGCATCCATAAACACCTCATCCACGGAATACACATGCATGTCCTCGGGGGCAAAATACCTGAGGTAAATCTGATAGATCCTCGTGCTGTATTCCATATATTTTGCCATGCGGGGTGGCGCCACGATATAACTCACCGCAAGGCTTTTATCCCTTTCGATATCCTCCGCATGACAGCTTTTCCCGGAAAACTTCCGTTCCGGAATGGCGGCAAGCCGCCTTCTGTTGACTTCCTTTACCGCCGCCACGACCTCAAAAAGCCTTGCTCTTCCCGGTATCCCGAATACCTTCAGGGAGGGGGAAACAGCAAGGCATATAGTCTTTTCTGTACGGCTTTCATCCGCCACCACCAGATTGGTGGTAAGCGGATTTTCCTTTCTTTCCACACATTCCACAGAGGCATAGAAGGATTTTAAGTCAATCGCAATGTAAGTATGCTCCATCTGACACTCCGCCTCCGTTTCCTGTCCTTCACACAGGCAATGCTTTTCCTATAGAAAATATCACTTCCTATGGAAAGCATTACATATGTAAGAATTCCTTCACAACCGCTTTCATCTCTTCCTTGTCGCATACGCGGTCATGCAGTACCGGTGCGGTACGAATTTCTTCGATGGCATTAGGTACTTTTACATTGGCAAGCCTGGACAGTTCATCCACCAGTGCGAAATCATCCATAGATGCGTACTTTTCATCAATGGCTTCCATGACGCTTCTGGTAAACTTGAACGGGCTTGCGGTGGATGCAATCACGGTCTTTGCCTCGTCCTTTGTCTGTGCTTTGTATTTGTTGTATACGGTAGCGGCTACTGCCGTATGGGTATCAATCACATAGCCGGTTTCTTCGTACAGCTTCTTAATGGTTGCCGCAGTTTCTTTCTCCGTTGCGTAGTTGCCGTAGAAATCCGCTAATTTTTCTTTCATTTCCGCGGTGATTTCATACTTGCCCTGACCGCTTAAGGCTGCCATCAGTGCGGCGTTCTTTTCAGCATCGTTGCCGGCAATGCGGTAAATCAGTCTCTCTAAGTTGCTGGAAATCAGGATATCCATAGACGGAGATGTAGTCAGTACAAACTCTCTGTTTCTGTCGTAAACGCCGGTTTCAAAGAAATCATATAAAACCTTGTTGTCATTGGACGCACAGATTAATTTCTTAATGGGAAGTCCCATGTTCTTTGCATAGTAAGCGGCCAAAATGTTGCCGAAGTTGCCGGTGGGAACGACCACGTTGATAGCTTCTGCGTCTGCAATTCTGCCTTCCTTCAAAAGCTGTGCGTAAGCATATACATAATACACAATCTGGGGAACCAGACGGCCGATGTTGATGGAGTTGGCGGAGGAGAACTGATAACCTGCCTTGTCCATTTCCGCTGCCAGCTCTTTGTCGCCGAACAGCTTCTTTACGCCGGTCTGGGCATCGTCAAAGTTGCCGGTAATACCGATTACACAGGTGTTGTCCCCTTTCTGGGTCACCATCTGCTTCTCCTGGATGGGGCTGACGCCGTGCTTGGGATAAAAGACGATAATCTTCGTTCCCTTTACGCCTGCGAAGCCTGCCAGTGCCGCCTTGCCGGTATCGCCGCTTGTTGCAGTCAGGATAACGATTTCATTCTTTACCTGATTTTTCCTGGCAGATGTAATCAAAAGATGGGGAAGTATGGACAGCGCCATATCCTTGAAGGCAATGGTTGCGCCGTGGAACAGCTCCAGATAATAAGCGCCTTCCGCTTCCACCAAGGGTGCAATCACTTCGGTATCAAACTTGCTGTCGTAAGCGTTGTCGATACACTGCTTTAACTCTTCCTCCGTAAAATCCGTCAGGAAAAGCTTCATTACTTCATATGCCACTTCCTTATAGGTAAGTCCCGAAAGCTCCTTTAAGCTCTTGTCCAGAGCCGGAATACGGTCAGGTACAAAAAGTCCTCCGTCGTCGGAAAGTCCTTTTAAGATTGCTTCCGAAGCCTTTACCGGTGTGCCGTTGCTTCTGGTACTGTTGTACAATACTTCTTCCATTCTGTATCTCCTTTCGTGCCCTCAGACACTCAATTCTGTCTTTAAAAAGATTGGAATCAGTATACCATACCGCCTTTTTTTTGGCAATGGTGCTTAATAAAAAAACTCATGCCCGCCGTGGGCAAACAGAAACGTCAGCTTTTCGTCAAACCACTTCATTTTATCCTTGTCCGCATATTTTCTGGCGGCAAAATAAAGAGCGCCTTCCGAAATATCTTCCCCACAGAGCACCCGCTCCACCGCTTCCTTCGTTTCCTCACTGACCGTTACCTTCTCGTATCTGCCGTTGTAGGCGGGGGAAAACTGGGATGTTCCGTTTTCCCGCTGGAACACCACTTCCCGCACGGTATCGGGAAACGCCGGATTGTTCACACGGTTTAAGACCACACCAGCCACCAGCATTTTTCCTTCTTCGTCCTCTCCTCCCGCTTCCGCCTCCACAATCCGAAGCAGCACCTCGTAATCGTCCTCCGACAGTTCATACTGTCTTTCCTTTTCCGTCACTTCCACGAAAAGCACCCTCTGTCCGGATGCCGGCCTGTCCATTTCGCAGGCAAAGCTCATTTCCTCCATGGGCATCAGCGTCTCCTCCACGTTCAGACGGAAGGCCTCCGTTGCCACCACATAGCTTACCTTCAGTTCGGTAAGATTTACCACTGCGGCAAGTGCAATCAGGTTGATAAGAAGCAAAGCCGCCATATATTTTTTATACATGTCTTTTTCTCCTTCACTTTTATTATTTTATACAGCCTGTCTGCAAAATATTTCTAAAATTTGTATTTTCTTATAAAATCTGTTATGGTGAAGGCAGGGAAATTCCGTTTTCCCGTCAAATCCGGATTAAAAAGAAGGGAGTCTGTTTATTATGGAAGGTTGTTTTTCGGCAAAAAAAAAAGACGGCAGTATCTATTACCGTGCTTCCATGACCTATAGGGCAAAGCATATCAGCCTGGGCAGCTTTTCCGTGCAGGAAAATGCCGCAGGCGCTTACAGAGAAGCCAAGCGCCTGCTGTCCGATGCCTCCCTCTCCCTTTCCGATTATGCGGAGGGGTGCTTTCTTTCGTTTGAAAAATGGGTGGTGCTTGTCAATTTCCGGGACAACGGTGTCTATTTTTCCACTCCCCTTTACGTGCGTCCCCGCTTCTTTTATTATTATCTTTCCAAAGACCTGGTGCTCAAATTCGATGTGGATGACCTTTTTTACTATTCCTCCCACAAAATCATGAAACGGGGCGGGCATTATTTTGTTGCCGACTTCGGCATGCAGGTCAATATCTTAAACCGCTACGGCATTAAAAACTATGCGGTGTCCGGACGAGACTACCGGTTTGAAAACGGGGATACCACCGATTTCCGCCGGGAAAACCTGGTTATTTTAAACCGCTATCACGGTGTTTCCTATGAAAAAGAAAAGGGGCTCTACCTTTCCAAAATCCATGTGCGCGGAAACTACGTCATCGGCCGCTATGCCACCATGGATGAGGCCGCCATCGCCTATAACAAAGCCGTGGATATCTTAAAAAAAGCAGGTTGTCCCAAGGCATTTGTGCCCAATTATGTAGAAAATATACCGGCAGGTATGTATGCCGAAATCTATACACGCCTGCCGGTATCTTCCAAACTGTATGCAATTACTTTTTCCGCCAATCCGTAAGCTTTATTTTTCCGAGTAATCAATAAAACTGATGCTTAAGTCCGCATAACCCGCAATGCCGTCCACCACTGCCGTATCGCTGTACTGCCACATGGTAAACTCATACGGATAGTCCGGCAAATCCCCGGGCTGATCCAGCCACACATCATAGGCTGTCAGTCTTGACAAATCAATCTTTTTAATGAGCCATTCCTTGTTGCCGTACAGCATGGGCTGATAGCCCGCCGTGCTGATGGTGTCCAGAAACTTTTTGGTTAAATTTGTTTTCTCATCCCTTGTCAGGTCTTCAATGCGGGCGGTGTCGTTGTTGACCAACTCCATATCAAACACGATGGGATAGGAAATCTCGTAGTCCCCGATATTATCAAGCACCAGCGCCGCTTCCTCCAGCACCTCTTCTTCCGTAATTGCCTGGGAAGAAAAATACAGACCAATCTTTAAGCCGGCATCCGTTGCCCGCTTCATGTTGTCTTCAAAGTACTCATCCATCATAAGCTGTCCGGTGCCGTAGCCTCTGACGCCCACGCGAATCATGACAAAATCAATCCCCGCTTTGCGCAGCTTCACAAAATCCACGTAGTCCTGATACTTGGAAACGGCTGCTCCCACGTAGGAAACCTGTCTGCCGTCCACATAGTATTTCATTAAATCGGACTGGCACACCAGCTTGGTGTAATCGTACTCCTGCTTGGGAAGGTAGGGACTGATAAGCACCCATTCTTCCTTGCCGTCCTTGTCCGTCACAAGCGTATGCCTGCCGTCCGTAGCCGGGTCACTGGTCTTTACCGGCTCCGTTTCCGGTTCGCTTTCCTTTGCTTCTTCCGTTTCCTCCGGATACATATCCCAAAAATCCAAATCGTCCGGTGTCAGGGTGCCGGTCTGCGTCACGGAATAGTCCGCGGGCAAATCGTCCGCCACCGGCTTCTGCTCCTGCGTATTCGGCAGTGTCACCGCATTCCTGCGATTGTTTGTATTTAAAATCACAATCAGGATAAAGATACCCACCACGAAAATAACGGCTCCGGCAAGCATTCCCTTCATTCCCGGGCTCCATTTATCCTGTTCGTACTCATCGGGAAGCTTCATACCTGCCACCGCACCTTTCCTGTTTTCCTATACTATCACATGTCTCGGGCACTTCTCCGCGCAGACGCCGCAACCCGTACACTTCTCCTGGTCGATAACGGCATGGAAATCCACTACCTTGACCGCTTCGTTGGGACAGTTTCTCACGCAGATGCCGCAGCCGATACAGCCCACTTTGCAGGCTTTCATGGTAACCGGTCCTTTATCTTTGGAGGAACATGCCACAATATGCTTTGCTTCGTAGGGCTCTAAGGAAATCAGATGCTTGGGACATACCGCAATACATTTGCCGCACGCCTTGCAGGCTTCCTTATCCACCACCGCAATGCCGTTTTCAATGTGAATGGCACCGAAGGGACATTCCTTCATACAGGTGCCGAAGCCCAGACAGCCGCTGTTGCAGGACTTGGGTCCGCCGTTGGGTACAAAGCTCAACATACGGCAGTCCTCTATGCCCGTATATTCGTAATCCGGGTGGGTCTTTTCACAGTCACCCATGCAGTGCACATAAGCAGCCATCCGTACGGTCTTTTTGCTTTCCACGCCCATGATTTTGGCGATTTCCTCGCCCACCGGCTCCCCGCCTACGGGACAGGCATTGACCGGCGCCTCGCCTTTTGCAATGGCTGCCGCCAGACCTGCGCAGCCCGGGAAACCGCAGCCGCCGCAGTTGTTGCCCGGCAGTGCGTTTAAGACCGCTTCTTCTTTTTCATTGACCTGCACCTTAAAGAAAATTCCTGCTATTCCCAGGAAAATACCGACAATTATGCCAACGCCGCCAATCAGTACGGCAGCACCTATAATACCCGTTGCACTCATCGCCCATCCTCCTTATAACAGTCCGGAAAATCCGCAGAATGCAATCGCCATCAGTCCTGCCGTCAGCAGTACATGGGGCATGCCCTGAAAAGATTCCGGTACATCGTTGTATGCCATTTTTTCCCTGAGCCCGGCTAAAATCACAATGGCAATCAGAAAACCGAACGCCGTTGCGAAGCCGTTGACCGTGCCGGCTAAAATGCCGTATTCTTTCTGCACATTGGTGATTGCCACACCCAAAACCGCACAGTTGGTGGTGATTAACGGCAGGTAAACACCCAGTGCCTTGTATAAGGACTTCATATATTTCTTTAAGAACATTTCCACGAACTGTACCAGTGCTGCAATGACCAGAATAAAGACGATTGTCTGCAGGTACTCTAAGTGGAACGGTACCAGAAGGAACTTATAAATCACACCGGCAATGGCGCTGGATAAGGTGATAACGAAAATCAGCGCCGCTCCCATGCCTGCCGCCGTGTTGGTCTTCTTGGATACGCCGAGGAACGGGCAGAGTCCCAAAAACTGGCTCAGTACCACGTTGCTGACCAGAGAAGAGCTGATTAAAATAATGAGTAAATTTCTAACGGTTTCCATTACTGCTCCTCCTTTTCCGCACAGTCTCCAACGGAGCAGTTCATGCAGTCATGACCGCAGCCGGAGCCGATTTTGCTGACATCTTTTCCTTTCGCCGCCAGCTTCTTTTTCACATAGTTCTGCAGGGCAACCAGCGCTGCCAGTACAAAGAAAGCGCCCGGTGCCATGACAAAGATGCCGATGGGAGTATATGCCTTCGGCATAACGGCAAAACCGAAGAGCTTGCCTTCGCCTAGGATTTCTCTGACCGCGCCGATACAGGTCAGTGCCACGGAAAATCCCAGTCCCATGCCGATGCCGTCAAACAGGGAGGCAATGGGCTTATGGGTATAAGCATAGGCTTCCGCTCTGCCTAAGATAATACAGTTTACGACGATTAACGGGATATACACGCCGAGCGCCTCGTTTAAGGAAGGCAGATACGCTTCCAGTAAAAGCTGCACCACCGTTACAAAAGAGGCAATGACGACGATAAACGCCGGAATACGCACACTGTTCGGGATGATTTTCCGAAGCAGGGAAATCATCAGGTTGCTCAGTGCCAGCACCACTGCCGTAGTAAGACCCATGCCCAGACCGTTCATGGCAGAGGTGGTAACCGCCAGTGTGGGGCACATGCCGAGTAAGAGGACAAATGTGGGGTTTTCCTTCACAATGCCGTTATAAAGACGTTCTACTGCACTGTTTTCTTTCATTTTGCTGCCTCCTCTCCCGCAAATACGCTGTTATATAAGTCCACGCCGGTATTGACGATATTGGTCACTGCCTTTGTGGTAATGGTTGCTCCGCTGATGGCATCGATTTCGTTGTCCGCCACGGCTCCGCTCTTGGTGTAGACAAAGCTCTGGGCTTTCTTTCCCGCAAACTGGGGAATCAGCACCTCTTCCGCTTTCATACCGAGTCCTGCGGTTTCGGAAATGCTTAAAATGGAAACGCCGCCAAGGGTGCCGTCCGTAAGGATGCCGGTCATCAGTTCGATGTTGCCGCCGTAGCCTTCGGAGCTTGTAAGCAGGAATACATAACCGATGGTTTCACCCGCCGCATTTTTGGCTTCAAAGTAACTGTCGTCCACCTTTACACCGTTTTCCGCAGCTCTTTCCACCACCTGCAAAAAGGCTTCGGAGCTGCCTGCCGCAAAGGATTTCTCCGTAAAGGAGTCCGCCGATGCCACAACCTCCCTGCAGGAATTCTGCACTTTCAGCTCTTCCTGTCTGGCAATGGGCTCTTTTGTCAATTCGTTTACGAAACCGAGCATCAGTCCCACTATCAGGGTAATGGCAAAAAGGATACTGGCGTCCTTCCACATTTTTTTCATGTCCTGGCTATTTTTCATGATGACCGCCTCCTTTTCCAAAGGCTTTCGGAACCGTCACCTTTTCAAGCAGGGGAACTATCAGGTTGCCGATGATAATCGCATAGGAAACACCTTCCGCAGATTTGCCGTATACACGGAAAATACCGGTCAGGATACCTAAGAAAATACCGTACAGGTACTGCCCTTTTCTGGTTATGGGGCGTGTCACGTAGTCCGATGCCATAAAGAAAGCGCCGAGCATCAGACCGCCGCCGGCTACCTGTGCCGTCACGTATGCCGGGTCAAAGCCGTGTCCGCCAAACAAACAGATAAACAGGGCAAAGGTGGCTATGTACATGCCGGGAATACGCAGGTCAATGAGTCCCAAAGCAATTAACAGGCATGCGCCGATGGCAATGGCAATCACGGAGGTTTCTCCGATGGTACCGCCCGTGCGTCCGATAATCATGGGAAGGAGCTTTACTTCCTCTCCCATTTTAAGGGCTGACAGAGGGGTTGCGCCGCTGTAGGCATCGCAGACAAAATTCGTCATGAGAGCCGGGAAGGAAATTAACAGAAAACATCTGCCGCCCAGCGCCGGGTTCATGAAATTCTGTCCCAGTCCGCCGAATAAGCACTTTACCACTAAAATAGAAAAGACACTGCCTAAGGCTGCCGTCCATAAGGGAATGGTAACCGGCAGGTTTAAGGCAAGCAGAAGTCCCGTTACCACTGCCGACAAGTCTCCGATGGTCTGTTTCTTTTTATAGAGTCCGAATAAAAATTCCGTCAGAACCGCCGATGCCACACAGGTAAGAACGACCCAGAGCGCCCGGAGTCCGAAATTATAAATGCCAAAGCCCGTAGCAGGCAGGAGAGCTATTACCACTGCAAACATGATGCTCGCCGTATTGACCTTGCTCCGCACATGGGGATTGGATGATACTTTCAACAAATCAGCCATGATTTCTCCTCCTATTTCTTCTTTTTGGCAAGCTGCATCTTGCGCATGGATTTAATGGTCTGGGTCAGGGGCTGTTTTGCCGGGCAGATATAACTGCAGCAGCCACACTCACAGCACTCCATGCCATTTAGTTTGAGGAAGGTTTCTTCATCGCCGTGAACAGCCGCCTGCATCAGCTTGGCAGGCATAACCCTTCCGGGGCATACTTCCACACAGCGTCCGCAACGGATGCACGCCGTAGGCTCCATCTCTGAGACATCATCGGAAGAAAGTGCTAAAAGCGCCGAAGCCGTCTTGGTAGTGGGAAGGTCTAATTCAAACACCCCGAAGCCCATCATGGGACCTCCGGAAATGATTTTTGCCGGCTTTACGCGGAAACCGCCCGCTTCTTCGATGAGTTCATGGTAATTGGTGCCGATGCGCACCTTAAAATTGCAGGGATGTTTGATGGCATCGCCGGTCACGGTCACGATACGCTCCATCAGGGGGCGTCCTTCGTGCACCGCCGTGTGAATTGCCACCACGGTATCCACGTTGTTTACCACACAGCCGGCATCCGCAGGCAGCATGGAGGAATTAATCTCCCTGCCGGTCACCGCGTAGATAATCTGTCGCTCCGCACCCTGCGGGTATTTGGTTTTTAAGGCTTTTACGCTGATGCGGCTTTCGTCCTTTGTAAGCTTCCTTAAAAGGGCGATACAGTCCTTTTTGTTGTCCTCCACCGCAAAAATGCCCTGTGCTTTTGGGAATAGGCTTAAGGAAACCTTTAAGCCGTCAATCAGCTTTTGGGGCTCCTCTATCATCCTGCGGTAGTCGGAAGTCAGATACGGCTCACACTCCGCACAGTTTACAATCACGTAGTCAATTTTGTCCGGCTCTTTCGGGGAAAGCTTGATAAATGTAGGGAAGCCCGCGCCGCCCATGCCGACAATGCCCGCTTCCTTGATACGGTCAATAATTTCCTCTCTGGATGCCTTTTTTACATCCAGCGGCTCCCAGGCTTCGGTTTCCTCATACAGCTCGTCGTTTTCCACCACGATGCTCATGACTTCCTCTCCCGTCACCACTCTCCTCGGTTCAATCGCCTTTACCGTGCCGGAAACGGTTGCGTACACCGGGGCGCTGACAAATGCTCCCGCCTCCGCAATTTTCTGACCGGCAAGCACCCTGTCGCCTTTCTTCACAATAGGTTTGGCAGGTGCTCCGATATGCTGCTGCATAGGATAAACCAGATCTCCCTTGGGAAGCACGTCCCGAATCGGCTTGTCCTTTGTCAGCTCCTTGCCATCGTACGGGTGTATGCCCCCCTTAAATGTCAATGTTGCCATCCTTTTTCCTCCCATTTTCCTTCTCAAAAAATGTATACTCTTACTATACACTTTTTTGGCAAAAAAAACTACTTAAAAAGCGAAAAATGTGATACAATGTTGGAAAGTAAAAGAAAAAGGAGTTACTTATGTTTACAGCGGATTACATATTGGATTCTTTCACTCCGGGCTATCCTCTGGAGCGGATTGCACCCGTTGATGATATTTTGTTTTTAGATATAGAAACCACAGGCTTTACGGCAAAAAGTTCCAATCTTTACCTGATTGGCTGCGCCTGCTATGAAAACAATAAATTTCATGTACACCAGTGGATGGCGGAAAAATACGACGAAGAAGCCGCCGTGCTGGAAGCCTTTTTTACCTTTGCGGCTTCTTACCACTACTTAATCCACTACAACGGCAATGCATTTGATATTCCCTATCTGCAACAGAAAGCCGCGTCCTTAAGTCTGCCGTACCACTTTGAAGGTTTTGACGGACTGGACATCTACAAAAGGATTGCTCCCTACAAGCATTTCTTAAAGCTTTCCAACTGCAAGCAGAAAACCATCGAGGCTTTCCTCGGCATCGGCCGGGATGATAAATACACCGGCGGTGAGTTAATCAGCATCTACCACGACTATGTAAAGGAGCCCATCGAGGATTTCCGGGATTTGCTTCTTTTACACAACAAGGAAGATGTCATCGGCATGCTGAAGGTACTGCCCATTTTAGCTTACCACGACCTCTTTAACGGCGAAGTGACCGCGAAAAAGGTACAGGCCAACTACTACACTGACTATTCCGGCAACCGCAGACAAGAGCTTCTGATGACGCTCTCGCTCCCCACTCCCCTTCCCGTTCCGGTTTCCCTTTCCGCCGGCAACTGCTATTTCAAGGGGGAAGACGGCACCGCAACCTTAAAAGTGCCTCTTATCGAGGAAGAACTGAAATACTTCTACGCCAACTACAAGGACTATTACTATCTGCCCGAGGAGGATGTGGCTCTGCACAAATCTGTTGCGGATTTTGTGGATAAGGAATTCCGTGTACAGGCTACCGCAGCTACCTGCTATACCCGTAAATATTCCTTATATTTGCAGCAGTGGGACGTCATATTCGAGCCGTTCTTCAAAAGAGAATACAAGAGCAAGGAACTGTTCTTTGAACTGACCGACGAAATCAAGAAAGACCGGAAGGCATTCACCACCTATGCCCGCCATGTGCTGGATATGATGAGTTCCGTTTACTGATTTTTATGAAATTCCTTTCCGGGTTCGGTTTATACATTTCAGAAATTTTCGTATAAAAAAATCCAAGCCGTCATGGCTTGGATTTTTATGTTATGTTCGTTTACGTTTTAGGCTTTTCATAGAAGAACGAATTCTTTCGTGCGTAACCGATTTCCTTATAGGTTAAAATCTGTTCCGTACTGCCTATGAACAGGTCACCGCCGATGCGAAGCGCCTTGAAAAACTTACGGTAAATGTCCTCTTTTGCTTCATCGGTGAAATAAATCAATACATTGCGGCATACAATCAGGTTGCAGTCAGCCGGATAAGTATCCTTCAGAAGGTTGTGCTCCCGAAACTCCACTCTCTTTTTGATTTCATCGGAAATCTGATAGGAAGAACCGATTTGTCTGAAATACCGCTGTCTTAAATCCTGCGGTACACCGGCAATGCTCTTCTCGTTGTAGAGCCCGGTCTTGGCTTTTGCTATGACCTGTTTGTCAATGTCCGTTGCAATAATCCGTATCTGGGATAACGGAATTTGTCTGGACAATGCCATTACAAGGGAATACGGCTCGTCGCCTGTAGAACAGGCGGCACTCCATATCTTTAAATTCTTACCGAATTTCTGTATCAGCTCCGGTATGACTTCCTTTTCCAGTATCTCCCATTGATCAGGATTACGGTAAAACTCCGAAACATTGATGGTCAGATAATTGACAAACTCTTCAAACAGTGCTTTGTCCGTTTTCAGCGCCTGCACATATTTCTCATAACCGACAATTTTGTTTTTGGCAATCAGAGTATCAATCCTGCGTTTCATCTGCCTCTCTTTGTAGGCATTCAGATCAATGGATGTGAGCTTATATACTGCAGTCTTAAAATACTCGTAATCGTATACCATCTTTATCCTTTCAGGATTACTTGGCATCCTCTTCCTTCTCTGCAGCGATAGCTGCATCGATATCTACGGAAACAACGTCAGCATCCTCTTCCTTCTTTGCTTCTTCCTTTGCAGGTTCGGGAGCGGTAAGAGCCTTGATGCTTAAGCTGATTTTTCTGTCTGCTTCGTTGAAGTCAACAACCTTTGCGGTTACTTCATCGCCTACATGCAGAACATCTGCGGGCTTTTCAATATGTTCTTTGGAAATCTGGGAAACGTGAAGCAGGGCATCTACGCCGGGCTCTAATTCTACGAATGCGCCGAAGTCGGTCATTCTTGCAACCTTACCGGTTACCACATTGCCTACCGCATACTTTTCTGCTGCGTTCTTCCAGGGATTTAATTCGTCGAATTTAAGGCTTAATGCAATCTTGTGACCGCTGATTTCCTTAACCAGGACTTTAACCTTGTCGCCAACCTTGAATACCTTCTTGGGATGCTCTACGCGGCCCCAGGACATTTCGGAAATATGAAGCAGGCCGTCTGCTCCGCCAAGGTCAATGAATGCGCCGAAGTCGGTAACGTTCTTAACGGTACCTTCCACGATGTCACCTTCTTTGATACGTGCAAATAAGTCAGCCTGTAATTCTGCTTTCTTTGCTACGATTAACTGCTTTCTGTCGCCGATGTATCTTCTTCTCTTGGGATTGTATTCGCTGATAACGAATTCGATTTCCTGTCCTGCGTACTTGCTTAAATCCTTTTCGTAAGTATCGGAAACAAGGCTTGCGGGAATGAAGATACGGACTTCATCTACGATTACGCTTAAACCGCCGTCCAGTACCTGGGAAACGGTAGCCTTTAATACTTCTTTGTTGTTGAATGCTTCTTCAATTCTCTTGTTGCCTCTGTCAGCCGCAAGACGCTTGTAGGTAAGAACCACCTGACCTTCGCCGTCGTTTACCTTAAGAACCTTAACTTCCATCTTGTCACCGACTTTTACCACCTGGGTAAGATCCACACCGGGTTCATTGGTGTACTCATTGCGGGTCAAAATGCCGTCAGCCTTGTAACCGATGTTCAGCACGATTTCTTCCGGCTTCACGTCGATAACGGTACCTTCAACTACCTCTCCTGTGTGTATTGTCTTTAATGAATCTTCCAACATTTGTTCAAAAGTTAATTCTGACATAATTTTGAACCTCCTCAATAATATTATTTGGGGTAGAAGCCCCTGCTGTAATACCCACCAGTCGAACAGATTTAGGCATTTCTAAATGCAAGTCATCCAGTGTCTGTATAAAATAAGTGTTGGCACATTCCTTACTGCAAATTTCATACAACTTTCTGGTGTTGGAACTGTGCCTGCCACCTATTACTATCATAACGTCTACGGCGGCAGCAATTTCTTTTGCTTCCTTTTGTCTCTCCTCAGTTGCATTGCAGATAGTATTCGCAACAGTAACATTATAGACTTTTTTCTTTAAAATTTCAACTATATCTTGAAATTTATTGTAATTAAATGTCGTTTGAGACACAATGCAGACATTTTGGGCCCCTTTCAGGGTGAATTTTTCGGCTTCTTCCATGGTTTCGAGAATAATTGCCTGGCTGTGGCACCAGCCTGCGATGCCGACAACCTCGGGATGTGCCGGGTTTCCGATGACCACAATCTGCGTTCCTTTTTCACTTTCCTCTTCCACGATTTTATGAATTCTTTTTACAAAAGGACAGGTGGCGTCCATCAGCTCAAAGCTCTCTCTTTCAATGGCTTCGTACACCGCTTTTCCCACGCCGTGCGCCCGGATAATCACCGTTCCTTTTTCCGCCTGTTTTAATTCTTCCAGGCTGTTTATGACGGAAACGCCCTTCTTTTTTAAATCGCCTACTACTTCCTCGTTGTTTACGATATCACCGTATGTATACAGCTTTCCGGTCTTTCCGATTTGTCCGTATACCGTATCCACGGCGCGCTTGACGCCGAAGCAGAATCCTCTGCTTTTTGCCAGTATGACTTCCACCCTATTTCTCCCTTTTCTCTTCGCAGATGCGGATAATGGCGGCAATCACCTGTTCAATATTCATATCGGAAGTGTCCACCTCGATGGCGTCCTCCGCTTTCTTCAAGGGGGACTCCTCTCTTGTCATGTCCCGATTGTCCCTTTCGATAATGTCCTTTTCGATTTCATCGAAATTGCAGGCAATGCCTTTTTCCTGTAATTCGTCAAAACGTCTCTGGGCACGCACTTTACTGCTTGCAGTCAGGTAAATTTTCACATCCGCATCCGGCAGTACGCAGGTGCCGATGTCCCTGCCGTCCATGATAACGTCCGTGGTTTCCGCCAGCCTTCTCTGCAAATCCACCAGCTTGCGGCGCACGGATTTAATTTGGGAAGAGATGGATGCCATCTTGCCCACTTCTTCGGAACGAAGCAGGTTGTTTACATTTTCACCGTTTAAGTACACTACCTGCTGTCCCTGTTCATAGCAGATGCCGATTTCCGCATCCTCACAGGTTCTTTCAATGGCTGCCGCATCGTCCGGCGAAACATGGTTTCTCAATAAGAACAATGCCATTGCCCGGTACATGGCGCCGGTATCCACATAAATTAACTGCATTCTTTTCGCAATTTCTTTGGCTATAGTGCTTTTTCCCGCTCCCGCAGGTCCGTCTATTGCCACACAATAACTCATACCCTTTTCCTCCATTTCTTTCCTCCCCTTTTCTTTTCTGTTCTATCTTTCCGGCTCCCGCCGGCTGTTCTTTTCAGTCGGTTATGCTTCCTTCGCCGCCTGTCCCGCAAGGTATCCGGTAGACCAGGCAATCTGCAGATTATAGCCGCCGGTAAGGGCGTCCAAGTCCAGTACCTCTCCGGCAAAAAACAGTCCTTTTACCTTTTTGGACTCCATGGTGGACGGTTGTATTTCCTTTACCTTCACGCCGCCCTTCGTGATAATGGCTTCCGCAAAGTCCCGGCAGCCCGTCACGGTAAACGGCATATTTTTCAAAAGCTGTCCCAGCCGTTTTCGTTCTTCTTTCGTGATGTCTCCCGCCTTTTTGTCCGGATTGATACCGGAAAGGGCTACCACCACCGGCTGCATTTTGGCGGGAAGCAGACCCGACAGGACATTTTTATACTGCTTTCCCTTATTTTCCTCAATATCCCGAAGCAGCCTCTTATCAAGCTGTTCTTCGCTGAGTGCGGGCTTTAGGTCAATGGTAAGCGTTGCTTCTTTTCCGTAAGCCTTCTGCACATAGAAACTACTTGCCGATAAAATCAGCGGACCGCTGACCCCGAAATGGGTAAACAGCATTTCTCCAAAACCACTGTATAATATTTTGCCGCCGCAGGCAAGTTCTATCGAAACATTTTTTAAGGAAAGTCCCATCATTTCCCGGCAGAAAAGTTCCTTTACGGTAAGGGGAACCAAAGACGGCAGGATTTTCGTCACTTCGTGGCCGCATTCTTTGGCAAAGCGGTAGCCGTCGCCCGTAGAGCCGGTGCTTTCATAGGATTTGCCTCCGGTCGCCACTATCACGGCATCCGCTTCTATTTTTTTGCCATTCTCCAAAAGCACGCCCGTGACTTTCTTTCCTTCTTCCGTTTCTTTTGTCAGGATATCCTTTACCGTGCTGTGAAGCATAATCTCCACATTTTCTTCCCGCAGTCTCCGTTCCAGTGCGCGGATGATATCCGACGAATGGTCGGACACCGGGAATACCCGGTTGCCCCTCTCCACTTTTAGTGGACAGCCCGCCTGTTCAAAGAAATCCATAGCCTGCGCATTCGTAAAGCCGTAAAAGGCACTGTACAGAAACCTTGGATTGCTCATGACATTGGGTAAAAGCTCCTCCGTTTCACAGGCATTGGTCACATTGCATCTGCCCTTTCCCGTGATAAAAAGCTTTTTCCCGAGTTTTTCGTTTTTTTCTATCAAAAGTGTTTTGCCGCCGTTTCCGGCGGAAGCTATGGCGGCCATCATGCCGGCTGCCCCGCCTCCGATTACCACTGTTTTATGCATCGTTTCCTTTCCAGAGAGGATTGTCTAACATAGGCTCCTCATCGATAAAGTTAATTTCATCATTCAGGTAAACCTGATAATTGTTCCATACGCTTTCCAGATTTTCCAGGTTGGTTTTGACATCCTGCGGCTTCTTTAAGCAAAGCGCCACAACCAGGGCATTGATAACGCTCAAAGGCGCCACCAGGGAGTCCACGATGGAAACCATGTCACTTCTTGCTAACAGGTTGCAGGAAGAATACAGGCACATGGGGGAATGAATGGAGTCCGTCAGGCTGATGACCTTGGCATTTCTGTCGTTGGCAAATTCCATGGCTTTTAAGGTTCTCATGGAATACCGCGGGAAACTGATGCCAATCATGGCATCCTTATCGCTGATACGAATCATCTGTTCAAAAGTTTCACTGACGCTGGTGCTGTTAAGTAACGTCACGTTTCCCCGTATCATGTTCAGGTAAAACTGCAAAAACTCCGCCAGAGGGGCGCAGCTCCGCAGTCCTATGATGTAGACATTTTCCGCCCCCAGAATGACATTCACGGCGGTTTCAAAAGCATCCGCATCCAGATTTCCTATGGTGTCCTGCAGCTTTTCAATGTCCGCCTCCAGCACGGAGGCAAGAATTTCCGACTGGCTGTGGTTGGCGTATTTGACGTCCATCTTCTGCACATTGCTCAGCTTGTTTTTTACCCAATCCGCCAGTGCTTCCTGGAACTCCGGGTACCCCTCATAGCCGAGTCCCGATGCAAATCTTACCACGGTGGACTCGCTGACGGAAAGTTCTTCACCGAGCTTTGCCGCCGTCATAAATACCGCCTGGTCGTAATGCTCCTTTATAAATCCCGCAATCGCCTTATGGCTCTTGCTCATGGATGTGTATTTTTCTTCTATCCTGACTATAACATCCTGCTTATTGTCCATTTGCATACTCCCGCATCAACAGTTCCTTTGTTTCTTTGTCCGACAGGTCATAATCCCCCGTCAGGCACATGCATGCCGCCCCGTGTATGAACAGCCACATCCGCATGAACATTTCCTCCGGCTTTTCGCAGCCGTCCTGGGACGCCTTCCGTATTTCCGCAACAAGGCTGCCCTGACTGCCGTTCAAAATTTCGTACAGGCTCTTTTTCTGCTCCATTTTTTCTATAAATAAAAGCTTGAACAGATTTTTTTCTTCTCTGGCAAACGAAATATATGCCATGCCGATATTTAAGAACGGAGTGTCTCCCATCTTCGGATAAAATTCATAATAATCTTCAAAAAAAGAAACCGCCTTTTCGTAGACTGCCTGCCAGAGCTCTTCCATGTTGTGATACACACGGAAAATAGGCTGTGTGGAACAGCCTGCTTTCTTTGCCACATTTCTTGCCGTGACGCCCGCTATTCCTTCTTCTCTCGTCAGTGCAAACGCTGTATTCAGGATATCCGTTATGGTAATGGATTCTTTTCTCGCCATGGTTCCTCTCATTCTGTGCAGTCCGTATTGCCGGACCGGTTTCCGTAACTGTTTTCTTTATCGTAACACTCGTTATTTTCTAAATATTTTAGTCGAAGAACGGGATTTAGTCAAGTTCTGATACGAGAATTCCCATTATTTCGCAGGATTTCCCCTCGTATCCTTCCATTTCTTTTATCTCTATCACATGTTCCTTCGTTTCATCTGCCGAAAAAATCTCCTCTGCCGCCGCATAATTGCCCCAGCCGCCGGAAAAGTCCGTATTGATGCTACCCACATATTCGCCGTCCACATAGACGCCAAACTGTCCGCCGTTTCCGTCTATGGTCCTCCTGTATTCCAGTCCGAGGCTGCTGCAGGTAACGTTAAAAGGTTCATTCACTTTCACATCCTCTGCCGGTAAAATGGTGGCATGCAGGTATTTTTCGTTGGTAAATGCCGGTTTGTCAAATATCGCCGGCTCCGCATAGCTGTCGCAGTTCTCATACACACTGTTTAAGTACTTCCATAAAAGCTCTCCGGTAATGGCATGCCCCAGGGCGGAAGGATGTGTGGTGTCCCCGGAAAGCTCCTTTGCGGTATACTGTCCGTCATCCATCATTTTCTGTATGACATTGCAATAGCTTATCATGGGAAGTCCGTACTGAAATCCCACCAGTGCATGGGAAGTCTGGGCATTTGAGCCGTTGGTCTGTCCCATAAACAAAAGCATCACGGCGGGATGATTGTCGGCAAGCAGGATTTTCCGCACCAGATTGTCATAGTTGATACGCGCCCGGTTGCTTCCGGCATCGTTTACGGAAAACTCCACCAGCACCAAATCCGGGTTATAGGAAAGGACATCCTCATCCACGCGGTGTACACCAAGGTAGGAGTCCGTTGCGCCGATACCGGCATTGATGACATTTATCTTGGTTTCCGGGAAGGTATCCGTCCACCACTGGCTGAAAAGTTCCACATAGCTCTTCTTAAAATCTACTTCTTTGTCTGCCGTTCCGCTTGATATGGTGCCCTGGGTAATGGAACCTCCGATGCAGGCAATGGTAATGTCTTCCTTATTTGCCGCCTTTTTCATGACCGCCGCTACGGCTGCATTGTTTTCCTCCTGCCCCATATCCGCTGCTTCCCACTCTTTCTCCGTCACATAAAAGGTGAGAGGTTCCACGGTTTCCCGCACCTCGGGCACTTTTTCTGTTTGTCCGCAGCCGGCAAGAAGGGTAAGTCCCAGCGCAGCCGCCAGACATGTATGTAAATACTTCACTCTTTTTTTCATCGTCATTTTTCCGCTTCCTAAAAAACCGGCGGCTTTCTTCCGAAAGCTGCCGGACTCTTTGTTTGTTGTGTTTATACAGGGTAAGCGCCGTTCTTCTTATCAGCCTGTGCAGGGTCAACCTTTTCCTGCTGTGCCATACGATATTTGAAGTAGTCGGTAGCTACCTGAGGGAACAGTGCGTAAGACAGTACGTCTTCATCCTGCTGCTTCCATTCTGCCATTTCAGACTCTAACTTGTCCATTTCGTTGGAAATTAAGTCTGCGGGACGGCAGGTAATTCTTTCTTCACCGGGAATAACCTTGTCGATTACTTCCTGATTCATAGGTTTAACGGTCTTACCATATTTACCGCGGAGCATATCCTTGGTCTGGTCAGTTGCCATCTTGTATCTCTCGCCCATCAGTACGTTGAATACCGCCTGTGTACCGACAATCTGGGAAGAAGGGGTAACCAGAGGGGGCTCACCCAGATCTTTACGAACACGGGGAATTTCCTTTAATACATCATAGTACCTATCTTCTGCATTCTGTTCCTTTAACTGGCTTACCATGTTGGAAAGCATACCGCCGGGTACCTGATACAGAAGGGTCTTGATGTCAACACCTAAAAGCTTTGGATTTAACAATCCGTTTGCCAGGCACTCATCTCTGTAAGGTCTGAAGTAGTCAGCGATTTCCGCTAATTTGTTCTGGTCAAGACCGGAGTCATAAGGAGTTCCCTTGAAGGTTTCTACCATAACTTCGGTTGCTGGCTGTGAAGTACCCATTGCAAAAGGAGAGATTGCGCAGTCGATTACATCGACACCTGCTTCTACTGCCTTTAAGTAAGTCATGCTGGCAACACCGGAAGTATAGTGGGTATGAAGCTGGATGGGAAGCTTGGTAACGGCTTTCATTTCCTTAATCAGCTCTGCAGCCTTGTAAGGAACCAGTAAGCCTGCCATATCCTTGATACAGATGGAGTCTGCGCCCATCTCTTCAACCTTCTTTGCCATGTCTACCCAGTATTCCATGGTGTAAGCATCACCTAATGTGTATGCCAGTGCAACCTGTGCATGTCCGCGGCCTTCGGTCTTCTTAATTCTGTTGGTTGCATCAACTGCTTCCTGTAAGTTGCGCAGGTCGTTTAAGCAGTCGAAAATACGGATAATATCAATACCGTTTGCAATAGACTTTTCTACGAAGTTGTCTACAACATCATCTGCATAAGGTCTGTAACCTAAAATGTTCTGGCCTCTGAAAAGCATCTGCAGTTTGGTATTCTTAAATCCATCTCTTAATTTTCTAAGTCTGTCCCAGGGATCTTCTTTTAAGAAACGTAAGGATGCATCAAAGGTAGCACCGCCCCAGCATTCTACTGAGTGATAACCAATCTGATCCATTTTCTCTACGATGGGAAGCATAAGTTCGGTCGGCATTCTGGTGGCAATCAGGGACTGATGTGCATCACGCAGAACGGTTTCCGTAATTTTAATCGGTTTTACTTCGGACATAACTGTTCCTCCTAATTTTCTTTTATTAATCAGCTACTGCTTAGAATACTCCGTAAATTGCCATGAAGGTACCTGCCGCAACAGCGGTTCCGATAACACCTGCTACATTGGGTCCCATCGCGTGCATCAGAAGGAAGTTGGTAGGGTCTGCTTCCGAGCCGACTTTCTGGGATACACGGGCTGCCATAGGTACTGCGGATACACCGGCAGAACCAATCAGCGGGTTAACCTTGCCATGTGACAGTACACACATCAGTTTTCCGAACAGGACACCTGCCGCGGTACCGAAAGCGAATGCAATCAGACCGAGTGCTACGATTTTTAAGGTATCCATGTTTAAGAATGCCTCTGCACTGGTGGTTGCACCTACGGATGTACCAAGCAGGATAACTACGATGTACATCATGGCATTGGATGCGGTTTCCGTAAGCTGTCTTACTACGCCGGATTCCTTGAATAAGTTTCCTAACATCAGCATACCTACAAGGGGAGCTGTGGTAGGAAGAATCAGGCTGACAACGATTGTAACCACGATAGGGAATAAAATCTTTTCCAGCTTGGAAATAGGACGAAGCTGTGCCATTTTGATTTTACGTTCTTTTTCCGTGGTAAGGAGCTTCATAATGGGGGGCTGGATAATGGGTACCAGTGACATGTAGGAATATGCTGCCACGGCAATAGGTCCCAAAAGTCCGGTCTGTCCCAGCTTACCCGCAAGGAAGATGGATGTAGGACCGTCCGCACCACCGATAATGGAAATGGCTGCTGCAGCCTTTCCGTTGAAGCCCAGTGCAATCGCACCGAAGTAAGCAGCGAAAATACCAAACTGTGCTGCTGCGCCTAAGAGGAAGCTCTTGGGGTTCGCAATCAGCGGTCCAAAGTCCGTCATGGCGCCTACGCCCATGAAGATTAAGGACGGCAGGATGGCATATTCATCCAGAATATAGAAATAATACAGTAAGCCGCCGACACCGTTATTGGAATCTTCTGCATGCAGAATGATATCCGGATAGATGTTTACAAGCAGCATACCAAATGCTATCGGTAATAACAGCAGGGGTTCAAATCCGTGCCGAATTGCCAGATAGAGGAAAAAGCAGGCAACTGCAATCATCAGGTAGTTTCCCCAGGTCAGGTTAAAGAAAGCTGTCTGATGTAACAGGTTACCTAACGTACTTGTTATGTAATCCATTTGATGACCTCCTGTAATTCTCGGTTGTTGCCTTTATTTAGTTCAGAGTTGCCAATACCTTGCCTGCTTCTACTGCATCGCCTACGGCAACATCAATACTTGCAACAGTACCGTCTTCAGGAGCTACTACGGGGATTTCCATCTTCATAGCTTCGATGGTAACAACGGAATCACCCTTCTTTACTGCGGTGCCTACTGCAGCATCAATCTTGAATACTTTACCTGCTGCGCCGGCTTCTACCTTGATGTTTCCTGCGCCTGCAGCCTTGGGTGCTGCCTTAGGAGCGGCGGGTGCTGCAGCCTTGGGAACTGCCTTGGGTGCTTTAGGTGCTGCAACGGGTGCTACGCCTGCGGATGCGCCTTCTTCTACTACTACATCATATACGTTTCCATTTACGGTAATGGTATAATTTTTCATTTTTTCTTCCTCCGATTATCTTCTTTTTCTAATGCTTCTGACTACGAAACCGTCAGTACTCTGTGAACCTTCATAAGCGGCAATGGCTGCTGCAATAACGGCAACAAGCTCAGTGTCGTCTTCTGTGCTTTCTTCTTTTTCCACAATCTGTGCAATGGTATTGTCAATGGACTCTTCCTTTTTGCTTTCAGGCTTCTTTGCAAGCTTTGCCTGCAGCTTGGGAATACCGCCCATAGCCCAGATAATGATGCTGATTAAAATCAATACGGCAAATACCGTCATCATACCCATCAGGGTGTCCATGGCTGCCTTGGTCATCAGCTCTCCCATGGTCTGGTCAAGGTTAAGTGCACAGGATTTCAATGTCAGGAAAATGTCGTTTGTAAAAATCAGTTCTGCGGTTGCAGTTCTGACATTTCCGTTGGAATCTGTCTTGGTTCCCGTAACGGGTACGGAAACAATGATTTCGTCACCTGATACCTTATATGTGCCCTGGAAGCCCTCGTCTGTCTTGATATCTCCCAGTTCATCATAGGTGTTGTTAAAGGAAACCATACCGGTCAGGATGGCATTTCCTTCCACATCAATGGAGTCATAGCCAAAACTTATATTGTAATTCTGGCTTACCATGGAGATGTAGAGAGAAAAGTACTCCTCTACCTGGCTTTCCACTTCATGCACATTATAATTTTCCTGAACCGCTTCCACCAGTTCATCGTCAAAGAAGCTGGTCATGTAGGGAAGAATAAAGTTGGTAGCCATAGAAACTGCTTCGTTGCCCTTCTGCTGTTCCATCTCGGTAGGCTCATATTCTCCGCAGGCGGTCAGTCCCAAAACACAGGTGAGCATACATAACATTGTCAGAAATTTTTTCATATTAAGTATCTCCCTTTCTAAACTGTTCCATGCTTTTTAACCGGACGTTCTTCACATTTTGTAAAGAGCATTTCAAAGGCACCGATTACATACTTTCTCAAATCAGCAGCTTCGACAATCTGGTCAACATATCCTCTCCTTGCGGCACTTGTTACGTTGTTCTGCAGTGCTGCATATTCGGATGCCTTTTCTTTGATTACTTCGGCACCCTGTCCTTCATACATAATCTTGGCTGCCAGCTCTGCATCCATAGCTCCGATCTGTGCATCCGGGCATGCAATGGTGATGTCTGCGCCGATTGCCTTGGAGTTCATGGTTATGTAAGCGCTGCCGAAAGCTTTTCCTAAAATAACGTTTACTTTTGCAACGGTAGCGTTTGCGAAAGCAAAGGTAAGGCGTGCTACAGCCCTGGCAAGTCTCTTTTCGCCGCATTCGCATGCTGTATAACCGGTAACGTCTGTCAGGGACAGAACGGGGATTTCAAAAGCATCGCAGAAGTTTACAAAATCCGCTGCCTTTTCGCATCCTGCCGGTGTCAGGGTCTCGTCCAGTTTTTCCGCAACATTTCCTTCTGCATCCAGAATCTGGCTCCTGTTTGCTACGGCACCGACGGTCACACCGTCTAAACGTAAGAAACCGGTTACCATATTCTTTGCATAGTCTTTCTTAACCTCTACGAATTCGTTGTTGTCGGCTAAGATGGAAAGTGTCACTGCCGCATCCTTGCAGCCTGCAAGCTCTGCGGTAAGTCTGTTTAAGTCATCAGTGCCTTCTTCAAAAGCAAGGTTTTCCTCGTTGTTTGCGGGAAGCATGGAAATCAGGTTTCTCATACCGGAAATCACTTCTGCTTCGTCTCCCACGAAATCAGCATTTCCTGCTTCTTCGCTCTGGAACTTTGCGGAAGAGGTATCGCATTTTGCGGTGCTGTTGCCTTCGATGGCATTGGGAGAATTTACGAACAGCCTGGCATCGGTCTTTTCCATAAAGGTAAAGTCAGCCATGGCTGCCATAACGGCAAGTCCGCCGCCGCATTTTCCGAATACAGCCGCAATCTGGGGAATTACGCCGGAAGCATCGGACATTTTTTTGTAAATGGTACCGAACGCATTCAGGGCGTCGGTTGACTCCTGCAGTCTGAAGCCTGCGGAATCCAAAAGTCCGATGACAGGTGTGCCTGTCTTCATGGCAAGGTCGTAGAGATTGGCAATTTTCTTTGCATGCATCTCACCGATGGTGCCGTTCAATACGGAAGCATCCTGGCTGTAAACGTATACAGGATTTCCGCCGATTACTCCGTAGCCGGTGATAACACCGTCGGAAGGAGTCGGGGTCTGCTTTAAGTCGAAATCCGTCGCTCTTGCAGTAACGAAAGCACCGATTTCAACGAAGCTGTTGTCGTCGAGCAAAGCATTGATTCTTTGGCTCGCTTTTGAAGTACTACTCATGTTTTCAAGCCCTCCATTTATCATAAATAAATAAAAACAATTTAACGGGGAGACCTTTTTTGCACCGTTGCAAAAACATCTCCCCTATTATCAATGTCCGTATTATTGTAGCATAAATGAAATAATCTTTCCATCATAAATTTTACTATTTTTTCAATTATCTTTTATTTTTGTGTTTCTTAACAAAATCTTTACATGCTGCCGGCATTTTTCGGGCGTTTTTCCGCCTTATCCGCAGGAAAAATTTCATCCCGGCAGGAAAATACGGCATAATTTCGTAAGACACCAGAGAAAATCAATCCTCTCCACCGCCTCTGCCGTCACAATTTCTTCCTTATACAAAAGGGTATCGCCCGCCAGATAGGCAATCTCTCCCACCACCGTGCCTTTCTGCACCGGTGCCGTAAGACCTGACGCCACCCGGCTTTTAGTTTCTATTTTTTCCCCTTCCTTTAATAAAATCCCTATGCTTTCCTTCTGATTTTCTTTAAGAGCCGCAAAATCCACGCCATCATGCCGTTCTTCTCCTTTCTGTATTCCGGCCGGTCTTATTTCCACAGACACGGAATACTCTTCCCCCAGATGCGCCGTCTGCCCGTCTTTTACCGGGATTGGGGCTAACAGGTCTTTCTCATAGGATGCCTCCGCAAGCGAATGATATGTATAATTTTCAAGTCCGTAAGAAAAAAGGGTTCTGGCGTCCGACCACTTATAGGTCTTATGGTTCGGCCAGCCGCAGGCAAGCAGGGCAATGGTAAACCGCCTGCCGTCCCGTTCCAGTGCGCCCACGTAACAGTAACCTGCCTTGTTGGTAAAGCCGGTTTTGCCGGTCAGCGCCCCTTCCATCATGGTTAAAAAGGCATTGTGGTTCACGCAGGAAAAGCTGCGTCCCTCCACGCTCTGAAATGTGTAGGCGGAGGTTCTCGTTATTTTTAAAAACTCCTCTGCCTTAGGGGAATGGAAAGCGCAGTATGCCATGATTTTCGCCAGGTCTTCCGCCGTAGTGCCGTGGGTGGAAATCTCGCTGTCCCCGCCATCCTCCAGCACCGTTTTCTGGGCATCCAGGCCGTTCGGCGTCAGGAACAGCGTATTTTCACAACCGATTTCTTCCGCCTTCCGGTTCATCATATCGGCAAAGCCTTCCATGCTGCCGCCCACATGCTCCGCAATCGCCATGGCGGAATCGTTGTGGGACTCAAGCATCATGGAATACAACAAATCTTCCAAAAGAAAGTGTTCCCCTTCTTTCATATAGAGCTTGACCTTTGGCATGCCCGCCGCCCGCTTGGATACCTCCACCGTGTCCGCCAGATTGCCGTATTCCAGTGCCAGAATGCAGGTCATTATTTTGGTGGTGCTGGCATTTGCCAGAAACTGTTCGCCGTTTTTTTCATATAAAACCCTGCCGGTATCGCCGTCCATGAGCACGGCTGCCGTGGCATACAAGGGAAGTGATGGTTCTGCCTCCGTGGTTGTCGTCGCTGCTTCCTGCGTCGCCAAATCCGGCTGCGCATCTTCTGCCTGCACCGTGCGTGCCGGAAGCATTCCCATAAAAAGGCTGCACAACAGCAGCATGCTGATAACTTTTTTGAAATAAAAAAACATAGTAGCAACATTCCTGATTTGTCACTACTATGTATATGTCTTTTTCCGAAATTTCATTCTCTTGCCCGTTTCGGAAACTTTTTCTATTCGTTTTCTTCCAATGCATTCTCCGCAATGGTGTCCGCCGCCAGGATGCCTGCTTCCGCCTCCGCCTGCTGCTTGAATTCCTCCACCTGTACCAGAGACAGCTCCGGCAGCTCTTCGATGGACTTCACGCCGAAGCAACGTAAAAACTGTTCGGTGGTGCCAAACAGCAGGGGACGTCCCGGTGCATCCTTTCTTCCGAGCTCCGTAATCAGCTCGTACTCCAAAAGCTTGTTGATGGCGTGGTCGCAGCTTACGCCTCTGATTTTTTCGATTTCCAGTCTTGTAACCGGCTGCTTGTAGGCAATGATGGAAAGGGTTTCAATCACCGTGTCCGTGAGCACCATCTTGCGGGGTGTCTTGGCTATTTTAATCAGGTATTCGTACAAATCCGCTTTGGTGGAGAGCTGCACGCTGTCCTCTAACCACATGAGAAAAATACCTCTGTTTTCCTTCTGGTAATCCTTGTCCATTTCCTTTAAGAGCGCCGTTACTTCCTTTTTGTCCATTTCCAGAACGGCAGCCAGCCGTGAAATTTCCACGGACTCTCCCATGGTAAAAAGAATTGCCTCAATTGCCGCTTTTGCTTTATTCTTGTCCATTCTGCTGCTCCCTTGCCGTAATGATGATATCGTCGAAAATGTTTTCCTGTACGATATCAATCTCTCCCATTTTCATCATTTCCAAAATGACCAGAAAGGTCACTATCACTTCCATCTTGGTGCTCTGCTTTTCCAAAAGCTGCCGGAAGCTTGTCTTTTTGTGCTGCCTTATGTAATCCTCCACGTAAGCCGTTCTGGCATCGATATCGATTTCATCCTTTTCGATGTTGCCGTAGGTGCTTCGGATGGGGTCAATCTTGTCTTCCTGCTTTTTAATAATGGATTTGAAAATATCCTGCAGTTTCTGCAAATTCATTTCGCCGATAAGCTCGGAATAGTCCACCGGCTGCCTGTAATTTTCCACTTCCTTGGGAAGATGCTTTTCCCGGTAGAAAAACTTTTCCGCATCCACCTGCCTGTCCCGCAGTTCGTAGGACATATATTTATACATCTTGTATTCCAGCAGGCGCTGTACCAGCTCGGCTCTCGGGTCTTCCTCCTCGCCCTCTTCGTTGACTTCCTTGGGCAGCAGCATCCGGCATTTGATGTCAAGCAGGGTTGCCGCCATCACCAGAAACTCACTCATGACATTCATGTCCTCGGTCTGCATCTGCTTAATGTACGCCAGATACTGGTCGGTAATTTCCACAATGGGAATATCGTAAATATCGATTTTGTTCTTTTCAATCAGGTGCAGCAAAAGGTCCAAAGGGCCTTCAAACACCTCCAGTTTCACGGATAATGCCATCTGTCTGTTCCTTCCGTTATGATACTCTTCTGCCTACTCCTGCGGGGTAAGCTCCACCACTATAAGCTCGCCGGGATTAAAAAGCCGCACCTTGGGCGCATGGGTTCCGATGCCTCTGCCTAACACCATGGAAGCGCCCTTCTCCGTAAAAAGTCCGCCGTCATATTTAGGGAAAAAGCGGATTGCCGGAGAAATAAAGCCTCCCAAAAACGGTACTCTTATGATGCCGCCGTGAATATGCCCGGAGAGAACAAGATTCGCTCCCCACTCCGCATATTCCGGGAAATAATCCGGGTTGTGGGCTATTAAAATATTGTAAGTATCTTCTATGGGTCTGCCAAGCAGGGAGTCCATATAGCCCTCGGGCATCTCTTTTTTCTGAAACCTCTGGAAATAAGAATGGTCCAGTACCAGTCCGTAAAGGGAAATCCCCCTGTCCGCAAGTGTGCTGTGGCAGTTGTTAAAAAAGGAAATGCCGGCTTCCGTCCTTTCTTTTTCAAAACGTTCCGCCGTCTTTTTATATTCCTCTTTCAAAAAAATTTTCTGTTCGTGATTGCCGTACGTGTAATACAAAGGGTAACTGTTTTTCAGCTTTTCGATGAAACGCACGGTATGTGCTGTCTTTTCCCGGCTGCCTGCCGTAATTATGTCGCCGGCAAGTATTACCAAATCCGGCTTTTCCGCTTCGATTGCCGCAAAAAGCTGGGCATTGTCCGCCCCGTACCGGCAGTTGTGCAAATCGGACAACATAACGATTTTGGTATTCTGTTTTATTTTGGCGGAGGAAAACCGATACCGCCTTGTCACAAAATGGTGGGTATCGTAAAGAATAATCCATAACCCCACAATCATACAGACCGCTAAAATAATACACAGCACACCAAGCATCCCGTTACTCCTTTGCCGTGTCCCATCCGGCATGCCATTCTGCTGCCGGTGCAAAAACACCGACAACATTATAGCATAATTTTTCCATCCTTACAAATGAAAATAAACGCCCAGTACCTTCTTAAAATAATCGCCGAATCCGGCTTTTTCCACGGAAGCATCGTACAAAACGGCAACTCTGCCGATTTCCTCGCCGCCTATCCGGTACACAGCCTGCCCCGCTGTTTCCCCTTCCGTCACGGGAGCCTCCACGCTTTCCGGCAGCTTCAGCTCCTTTTCCACTGCCGACAAATCCCTGCCGGTTACATCCAGGTATCGGAATTCCTCTGCATAATGCAGGGAAACCGTTTCCTCCACGCCGCCTTCCACACGCATCTGCGGCAGCGGCTCCTTATTTTCGTCCACATAGAGGTTACTTACCGAGAAGCCGTAGTTTAACAGCTTTTCCGCATCGTGGAACCGTTCCTTGGGGTCCGGTGCTCCCATGATGACGGCAATCAAATCCACGCCGTCCTTGCTCGCCGTAGCGGAAACGCAGAATTTTGCTTTTGCCGTAGAACCGGTCTTGAGTCCCGTGGTCCACTGATACCATTTCAACAGTTTGTTGGTGCTGGACAGGGTAAAGGTACTGCTGCCCAGCCTCGTTACATGGGTAATATCCTCCATCCATATCTGGGTATATGTAAAAATTTCCGGATACTTTACCGTCAGCTCCCTGGACATAATGGCTACGTCTTTTGCCGTTGTGTAATGACCGTCGGAGTCCGTCAGTCCGCAGCAATCTTCAAAATGGGTGTCCTCCATCCCGAGCTCTGCCGCTTTGGTATTCATTTTTTCCACAAAATCCGCTTCGGAACCCGCTATATGTTCTGCCACCGCCACCGATGCATCGTTGCCGGAAGCGATGACAATGCATTTAATCATGGTTTCCAGTGTCTGCGTTTCGCCTTCCTCTAAAAACACCTGGCTGCCGCCCATGGACTTGGCGTGGGCACTGGTCACCACCTCATCCTGCAGGGAAACCTTTCCTTCCGACAGCGCTTCAAAAATCAAAAGCAGCGTCATGATTTTTGTGATGCTGGCGGGGCTTCTCCTCTCCGTTGCATTTTTTTCATAAATGACCTGCCCGGTGGAGGCTTCCATCAGGATTGCCGAAGGTGCGGTTATCTCCGCCGCTGCCTTTACCTGCAGAACATTCCCCGAAAAAAGAATCACGCAAAGCAAAAGTCCCAAAAATCTTTTTAATTTTCTCATAAAAAAACTGCACTTCCATATCCTTTATTAAAAGATATGGAAATGCAGCATTTTGTATGACTTAATACGAAATATCTTATGTCTGTGTTTCTTGTATTTAATACCATCTGGCCTTGAAGCTGCGGTACTTTTCGATGACGGCTTCTCTTTTAGACGCCACATCTACCTTAAATACTTTCAGGAGCTGTACAATGTAATCAATGACCGCAATCAGAAGAATACCGCTGACTACATGTACCACAATATGCATATTCATACGGTCAATCACGCCGTATACAAAATCATTCAGGTAACATACCACGCCGATTGCATAGAAGCCCCATGCAATGGTGCTTTCCAGACACACAATTCCTTTGTAATTGAAAGGCTTTTCATTGTAGTCCCACCAAAGCTCGCCCAGAAGCCGAATCATCATCATGCCTACCAGAAATTCAAAGAAAGTAGCACTGATGGCTCCCGCAAAATACAGTGCCAGTCTGTGATGACGAAGCGGTGTTAAAATCAGATTGCCGATTACGGCGCCAAATCCGTATATCGGACAGAACGGACCTTTGGCAAATCCTCTGTTGGTAATTTTTTTATTGCAGAAGGACATGTAAATGGACTCTACAAGCCATCCTAACATACTATAGATAACGAAAGCCGTGACCAGATGGTAAATATCCGTTCCGAACAATTCTTTCGTCCACATATTTCTGCATTCCTTTCCTCATAAGAAAACCTTTTCTATATATATGAAAGATTTTCTTTAAAATCAACCGATAAAACATAAGTCCCGGATCAAAGCGACCAAGGACTTATCTGATTAGTTATATTTACGCTTTCTTGCTGCTTCAGACTTCTTTTTACGTCTTACACTGGGTTTCTCGTAGTGTTCTCTCTTGCGGATTTCCTGCTGGATACCTGCCTTTGCGCAACTTCTCTTGAAACGACGTAAAGCACTGTCTAAAGTTTCGTTTTCTTTAACGATTACGTTTGACATAAATGCACCTGACCTCCCTTCAGTCCCTTCAAGCATCTCGACTGATATGGGTTAATATATGTACATGACCGCATGCACAATAGTTATTATAGCAGAAAATGTGTATTCGTCAACTATTTTTTTAGAAATAATTTAGATTTGTTTTCTGTTACGGAATGTACGGCTCCTATATCTGCACCACTTCCCCGTCCTTTTCAAACAGGTAAAAAACGGTATCCGTCTTACCGGCAAGGCTCTTCTCAAATCTCTCTTCCGTCACCGGCGTACTTACAAAATTTCCGTCCAGTAAAACATACTGCACATTTTCAGAAAGAGCATACTCCGTTTCTTCGTCCGTTGTAAAGGTAAATTCGACGTAAGTATCCCGGTCCGTTTCCTCTGCTTTCACTACCGTCACACGGTTATCTCCCCGGGATACGATTTTGCCGCAGATTTTACTGCCGTCCGCCCACTGCGACGGCACATAGGCATCCGAGTCAATCACAAACTTCATGCCGGAAATATACCCTATTTTTTCTTCCTCTGTTCCGTCTGTTACGAAAACCGGAAATACCTTCTGGCTGTATCCCTGGATTTCCTCTTCCGCCGCTGGGTCCACGCGCAGTTTCATTTTGTCCGCAGCAAAGTCCAGTGCAAACGGATACTGATAACCGTTTACCGCAAGCAAAGCATTATAGCCTTCAAAATCCCCAGTTTCAAAAGCATACTCCGCCAGCGGCTTTTCCGTATCATCTGCCTGACTATCTGCATCTTCCGTCTGACCGTCCGAATTGTCAGCGGCATTGCTCTTCGCAGAAACTATCGTACCGTCTGCAGAATTTTCCGCCCCTTTTCCCGTCTGTGCGCAGCCGGCACACAGGCAGAGCGCTATGCCTAAGACAAGCAGCCATTTTCGTTTTTCTTTCATTGTGGTTCCTCCCTTCCATTTCCTGTTAGTGCTTTATTTCTCACTCATATAAAGCTGCATCCGGTTCTGGATGACCTGTGCTGCCTCCTCCGCCGTCTTCTCTCCTGCCAGGTACGGCTCGGCTTCTTCCATAATAATATTTAAGACCTCTTCGCTCCGCATATCCGGCGCCGCTGCATTTTCCAGAAGCTCCTGCAGCTTTTTTATGTCTTCTTCCGTTGCCGGATAGACCTCTATGGTTTCATCCCCGTAAGCTGCCCGGTACAGAGGGTCTGCGATTTTCTCCCCGTTATCATTCAGATGGTAAGTCTCGGTCTGTGCAAATGCATATGCTTTGTTCAGATTTTCCTTATAAACCGGGAAGCCCGAAAGGTACAGATTGTCCGCCGTACACAGGGCTTTTACCACTTCCCACGCTGCGTCTTTTTCCGTGCACGACTCCATGATGCCGTAAGCTCCGCTGAAAACCATGAGGGTATTTCCGTTTTCCCTTTCCGTAGGAAATCCCACATACGTCACCTCTCCGTTAAAAACAGCAGGCTGTAACAGATAACCGGAAACACTGTTTAACACAATGGGAAGCAGCAGTATCTGGTTGCTTCTTACCATGGCAAGTTCTTCCGTCTGCCCCATCACCGTACTCTCCGCCGGGTATCGGCTGACAAAAGAAAGCAGCTTTTGAAACTCTTCCCCGTCAAAAGAACAGGTCTTGCTGTCCCAGTCTATAAAAGAAGACGCATACTGCTCCATCATCTGGGCGAAAGTCTGTCTTCTGGGAATGCCCTGCACAACCGTTTCCGGATTGGCAAGAGCGTTTACAAAGCTTTCGTATTCGGCTATATTCCAGTGGGTATAGCCGTCCAGATTTTCGGTCTTTCCCACCAGACTCCCTATCCAGAAAACAGAGGGTATGGCTGCCTGCATGCCGTCCTTATTATAAATAGCCAGAACATTCGGCAGGAAATCCTCTTCGCTTACTTCCGTGTCGGCATTCAGGTAAGGCGTAAGGTCGGTAAGCAGGCCTTTTTCCACATAGGAAAAGGTGTCCGCCTTGGCTATATCCAGAATATCCGGTCCCTTTCCTGCCGCAATATCCGCCTGCAAAAGGGAAAGTGCCTGCGTGGTTTCCCCCGAATTGTCGCCGTACAGCTTTATTTCCACCTTATATTCCGTACTGTTTTTATTAAACTCCGTAATGACATCCCTGATTTCGCTGCTGTCGTCAAGGGTCCCCAGAACCAGCACTTTCTTTTCTCCCTCTGCCGCATCCGTGCTTTCCCGCTGCACCGAAACGGGCTGCCTGTCCTTTCCGCAGCCGGTAAGAAGCAGGGCGCATGTCATAAGAAGCAGCAGCTTTTTTCCTGCATTTCTACTTTTCATTGTGTTTTTCCTCCGTCAGCACACCGTCCCGGATATGCAGAATTCTGTCGCAGTCCCCGATTAATGCTTCATTGTGGGTAATCATGATAACCGTCTGGTCTAAATCCCTGACGCATTTTTTCAGAAGCTCCATAACCTCATCCGCCGCTTCCGAATTCAGGTTGCCGGTAGGTTCATCTGCCAGAATAATGGCAGGCTTCGTTGCCAGTGCTCTTGCAATCGCCACCCTCTGCTGCTGCCCGCCGGACAGTTTGGACGGAATTCTGTCCTTCAGGGTATCGAGTCCCAGTGCGGTCATGATTTCCTCCACATATACCGTATCCACATCTTTTCCGCCTATCTCAATGGGCAGAACAATATTTTCATATACGGTTAAAATAGGAAGCAGGTTATAGTTCTGAAATACAAATCCGATATTATCCCGTCTGAAAACCGTGGCTTTTTCATCCGGCAGGCCGGAAATATCCGTTCCCCGTATGAATACACTTCCCGAAGTAGGACTGTCCAGACCGCCGCATATGTTTAAAAGCGTACTTTTTCCGCTTCCGGAGGGTCCGATAACAGCCGCAAATTCCTTTTTTTCAATTTCCAGATTTACTTTTTTCAGGGCATGAACTGCCGTTTCCCCTTCTCCGTAAGTTTTGCTGACATCCGTCAGTTTTAACATAATTTCTCCCATTTTCGCACCTCTCCCTATAAAATTGAATTAATCCACCGGCTGACCGGAAGGAATATTCCGGCTGCCGCTGCCGCACCCAGCAGAATGGCGGGAATAAGAAGCCGTGCATATTCCAGAAGCCGCATTTTCTTTAACTGCTTTTCCGTCATACCCACCTGATGCAGCGTCCGGTAATCTTTTTCCCGTTCCGTTCTGCTTAACAGGATATAATTTAAGATATTCATCAGCGCCACGCCCAGCAGAATCAGGGCAAAGGAGCCACCCAAAAGGCGTATGACTCCCACCTGTGCTTTCGCCTCTTCCTTAATCACCCGGTTGGAAACATAGTACAGTCCGTCGTCTCTTTCCGAAACATATTCCCTGATTTTTTCTTCCGTTCCTTTCAAATCCCCTGCATCAACCATAAGAGCACAGAGATAAAAACTGTTGTCCTCCGCCGGTATGTTTTCCGCCGGAAGCAGGGTCACAAGCGTCGCCAGTCGGTAGGCACAGACATCGGGCAGTTCATCCACCACGGCAAGTACTTCATATTCTTTCGGAGTTCCCATTTCTATCCGGGTAAATCCGGTATCATCCTTTTTCATGGATGCCTGATTTTCATACAGATACAGTGTCACCCTGTCGCCCGCGTGGTACAGGGTACCGTTGTCCTTCATAAGCGGATTGGCGCCCATCACCACGTAGTTTCCGGACATCCACTTCTCATAGTCCAGTTCCCCTTCCAGCACCTTACATTTGGCAAGGGTTTCATAGGTTATGTAATAGCGCATCTCATCCCAATACGGCGTATGGGTAGGATTTTCCCAATTATTCAATATCTTCTGATATAAACTCTTTCCGCCGTAGCCGGCATCTGCTATGGTATCTGCCTGTAAAGCCTGCTTTACCCGCCCGGTTACATCCTCGGAAAAGTTATAGCCATAATTATAAAATACCGGTGTCACTTCCGCATCCGGCAGTGCATCCCAGAGTTCATTATAAATGTTCCGGTCAATCGCCCAGGCATTGTCTTTGTCAACATGGGGCGGATAATCATATAAATCTCCATCCTGCGTTTCGCTGACATGCTTGCAGTACCATTCTTCTCCCATCAGAAAAGCCGACGGCAGGCTTCTTCTGTCAATCAGTTTTCCGGTAAGAAAAAAGGTCAGGGAAACGGTCAGAACAAGAAACATCCCTGCCAGAAAAACACTTCCCATGACGAGAAAACTGCGTCCTTTCTCCTGCTTTATATAACATCCCGCCAGATGGGAAAGGGACACTTTCTTTGATTTTCTGCTGATTTTCTTTCCGAAATCCCCCGCATAGCCCACAGCCTGTATGGGGGAAATTTTATGAAGCATACGAAGTGGCTTTCTCAGACCAAAAAACATGGCTGCCAAGACAAGTACCGCTGCCACTGCCATACTCTGGGGCGGCACGCCATGATACCCTTCCAGTCCGCCGTAATATTTTCTTAAAAGTCCCGGGAGAAAAAGAAAATCAAAGCCCACTCCCAGCAAAATCCCTGCGATAATCCCCCAAAGTGCGTGTCTTGCGGATTGCAGCATAAGAATCTGCCGGCACTGTTTTTCCGTTACCCCCACGGATTTCAGTTGTCCGAAAAACTGCACATCCCGGAACATGAAAATCCGGTACAGGGAGGTAACTGTCAGAAATACCAGCACGTAGCCGCCCAGAAACAGAACGGTCTTTTTTACCATATCTTCTAAGGAATTTTCCGTACTTCCATACACCGGATTTTCCGTAAAGGCTGCCGCATTGTTTTCTTCGGATGCCGTTATGGCTCTTAAAATCCCTTCCGGGGATGCCTCCTTTGAAAATCCGCAGTATGCCGTCAGAGAGAGCTGTGTTTCCGGTACATTTTCCGGTAACTCCTTTCCGGACACATACAGATATACCGCGGCATTTCCCTTCTTTTTATTGGCTGCGCAGATGCCGGTTACCGTATATTCCCGGCTTCCCGTAAGCGGAGCGGAAACGGTAATCGTCTGTCCGATTTCGGTGCCGTGCTCTTCGGCATAAATCCCATCCACCACGGCTTCTGTTTCCGAAGCAGACCATTTTCCCGCTGTCAGCCCATGGAAGTTCTCCGCTGCGCATTCCTCGGATGCATAGTATACATAAACCTGCGTGTTTCCCATGTTTTCCGCTGCCACGCCAAGATAAGCTTCCCCGGCAATCTCCGTTATGTCTGCCATCTGTTTTAAGGCTTCGTACTGCTCCCTGGTAAGCCCCGTATAGATTCCCTGTGCCGTCGTGCCGAAGTTCCGCATATTTTCCTGCCTGATAAGGTAATCCGCCGCCTCCATGACTCCCGCCACGCTCATGATGAGACAGGTCATCAGCGCTATGGTGGCAATAATCATGCAGTTTCTGACCGGTCTGCTTCTATATATCTTATCCGCAAGTCTGCGTAGATAACGGTTCTTTTTCATAGCTGTCCCCTCTCTGTTCCTTTGTAATACTGTAAAGTTAAGTCCATAGCAGTATGGTGCTGATTAAACCTCCTGCAACGCATCCTATAACCGCCGCTATGCCAAATAAAATCCCATTCTCTGCTCTGATGAGATGTTTCAACTGTCTTTTTGTCATGCCTATTTTCCGCAGAATATCATATTCCGCTTTTCGCTCTATCCTGTTTGCAACGGCATTATGGAAAAAATTTAAGAATGCCATTATTCCCGCGGCAAGACTTATTCCCCCTCCTATGGTTTCCAGTATTCTCAGACCGTCTTTTTCTTCCTGTCTTACCATCTCATAAGAAACGTAGGAAACCACCTCCGGGCTGTTATGGACTATATCTCTTACGGCTGCCTCTTCTTTTTCCGCATCCTTTGCATCTATTGTTACCACATACAATATACCCCCATTATCATCCGTTTCCGTTTTTGGTAAAAAGCAGGTGATAAAACCTTCGTACATACAAATCTGCGGAATATCCGTCACAACCGCCAACACTTCCGCTTCCCTTACTCCGTCTTTGCCCTTAACCGGTATCTTTTCCCCCGGATGAAAGAAACTTTCCTGCCCTTTTAATACGGAAGCCGTCGCTAAAATAACATATTCACCACTCTCAAATTTTTTCCTGTCTATACATCCTTCCGTGACCGTCCAGTCTGCTATGTCATCAAAATCCACATAATACTGCATATAGGACCACAATTCATCACATCCCAGATTTTTGGCATTCTGTCTGGAAAGCTGCAAATTGCGCAATTCGTTTTCTTTGTACTTCCCCTGAGCAATGTAATCATCCACTCTCGCCGCAATGGCATCGGAAGTAATAAATGCTTCGGAAAGATACCTGCCCTTTACTTCCGTTCCGTGACATGCATCCTGCAGTTTCCGAACCAGTTCCTCTGTCAGTTCTGCCTCCGGTTCTCCTGTAAGCACTGAATAATACAGATAGGATTTTTCTCCCAAAATGCTATTTTCTCTTGCCTCCAGTACGGACTCTCTTGCAACTATAAAATCATAATCTATTTTTTCCAATCGGGAATATCCGTTTTGCAGATATTTCGTAAAGCTTATGGTAAGTACAAACAAAAGAACGCAAATGGACGTAGAAAGAATAACTGCAAAGGAGCGCATCCTGTTCCTTTGCAGATTTCTGTATGCAAACCGTAAAGTGCAATACCGTTTAGGATTATGTACCGGTACCTTCACCCTGACGTTCGGCTGACAATTTTGTGCCTCACTCATGGACAATTTCAATAAAAATCGAACCGGCCGGTATGTTCCCATGATTACTGCCAGTAAAGTTACTTTACTCCTACCGCCCAGACAAGCCATTCACAGTTTCCGGTCAAATACCTGTTTTCTCCGAAGAACTCCGGCAGAAAATGTTTTTTTGCTGCCAGAAAAATCACTCCCGTCAGAAAACATCCCACCGGTATAGCAATGATGTACTGTAAAAAAGTCTGCATCTGTATCGTGAAATACAGTTGTTTTTTTGTCATTCCCTGCAAACGCAAAAGACCGTAAAATGGAACATCCTTCACCAGCGAATTGCTGTATACCGAATACACCGAAGCATATGCTGCCATAAATACCAGAATACCGGCCACCGCTCTAACCATACTATCCGCTGCGCTTTGTTTCTGTTCATAAGCCGCGTTTACCACTATTTCCGGTTCCCCTTTTGGAAAAACAGCACTCCATTCTTCTGTAAGATACTCTCTTGTCAGTTTTCTGCCTTCCGCATCCACATAAACTATGCCTGCTGCCGCAGTTTTGTATTTTGCAAATGCCTGTCCGGACAAATAAATACTTGCATATTCTGCTTTGGAATTACTGTCGCAGATGCCGGAAACCACATATCTTACACCGGAAATAACTATCTCGCTTCCTATCGGTATTTCTTCTATGTATCTGCCGTAATTTTTGTCTATTGCAACCTCATTTTCCGTTTCCGGCCACGTTCCCTCTGTAAGCTTTGCGAAGCATAGGCCTGCTGCCTCTTTCTCCATATAATTAAGAACAACCTGCCTGCTGTTATATTCCCCCACCGTCCACTGTTCCAGTCTGGTTCCGTAAGAACAATGCAATGTCCGGTTTTCTTTCTTAAACTGTAAATACTCTTCATAGGTCACATTCCGGTACTCTGCCTCTGCTTCTGTTCCCATCTGTCTTAGATTACTCTGCAGAAAAAAAGCATTCAGCGCGTCAGCAAAAACAAAATATATCCCTACAAAGGAAAAGGCTATCGCTATTGCCAGTATCACAATACTGTTTTTTATCTTATTGTTCTTAAATATTCTGGCTGACAACCTTAACCCGTAAAGTATTTTCATCCCCATTCTCCACTGTAGTTTTTGATAAACTTGCTTCAAAAATGCTGCTCATTTCAGGATATATTACTGTAACCAATAAAATCCCCGCGCTCCAGTTCCCCGTTTATAAGCATATCACCGGACTCGTTTTCTTCGATATATATCCAGCCGGACTCTCCATTGTAATTTTCCAGATAAACCCAGGAATTCCCATCACTCGTGGTCAGCATAAATGCCGTTGGTTCCTCTATGACAGAAAACTCTCCCCGTTTGCTGCGCTCCCGGTATAATTTCAGTGTTTTCTGTTCTCCGATGAAAGCAATCGGATGCGGGGGTTCTATTTCATATTCTTCAGGCACCACCGTCAGCTTATGTTCTTCATTTAACCTGTAGCAGGCTGTCAGATTATAACTGTCAAATACATAAAACCGGTCTCTAAAACTGATGGTTTGTTCATCTATCCTGACCGGATTGCGGATATCTTCTGCTTCTTCGTTTTCTGCATACCTGTTAAACCAGCCGCATACATTCTGCCCGGCTGATTTCAGGCACCCTTCTTTGTCATAAAACCATAAATCATATGCCATATTCTGATAGGTAAGCAGTTCGATATAGCCATCCTCTGTATCTACATCTATAAGCCAGAAAATATCATTTTCTTCGTTCTCATCCAGAGGAACGGCAAGTACTCCCTCTACATATACCCCTTCCGGTTCCATATAAAGATTTTCCGGCCTGCCGTCGCTGTTTATATCGATTGCCCATCCCCTGCCAGCCTCCGCTGTAAGTTGCAGCGACATATTTTCCAAAGAAATTGTTTCATATACCACATTTTCTTCCAACCGCAAAGGCTTCTCGTTATCTTGCCGTGTTATTGTACCCGTTATTTCTTCTGTATTCTCTTTATTTTCATGCACAGCTTCCGTCAAAGTCTCTTTCTGTATCTCACGGTTACCTGCAGCCACCACCGTATCCTCGGGCACCTTTGCCGCATTTCGTTCCGCACATCCGGTCAGGGAAAGAATTGCTGCTAAAGCTGATATTGCACAAACAAACCATGCACTCTTTTTCATAAAGCATCCCCTATCTTTCTGCACCCCTCTTATCCGTGCCTGCGTTATATAAACATCTCATATCTGTGAAATAGCATCTTGCAATCTATTGTTATTCATTAGATAAATTATATCATAATTATGTTTGCATTTCATTATTTAATTTCTTAAGTTTTAGAACCAAAAACGCTGAATGACAAAAATTATTTTCTTATTTGCATAAAACTCTGCATAAAAAAGTGCCTGCGGCACTCTCAGCTCCCCTAACCCCTCATTCATGAGGGGAAGGGGTTTTTCTTTGCCTCACTTTATTGTAAAATCCTTTTATGAATATATTACAATCCATTTTTACTGATTATTATGAACACATAATTTACGAGCTTCATCCACGTCCTGCTGTCACCGAAAATGTCGACAAGATGATTCATTGTGGTGGCCCTTCTTATGGGGGAACCATGTACGGCTGTTCCCATTGCGGTAACCTCAAGTTTGTTCCTTTTCGTTGCCGCAGCCGTTTCTGTCCTACCTGCGGCAACAAGTATAATCAGCTTCGCTCCTTCCATATGTCCTGTAAGCTCGTCTCCTGTGTCCACAGGCACTGCGTCTTCACCATTTCTGAAGAATTGCGCATCTTCTTCCTCCAGGACCGCAGACGCCTCAGTCTTCTTTTTTCCTCTGTCCGCGATGTCGTCCTGCGCATGTTTGCCAAAATCAATAAAGCCGAAAATTTTACACCCGGCTTTATCTGCGTCCTTCACACCTTTGGACGGGACCTGAAATGGAACCCTCACATTCATGCCCTTATCTCGGAAGGAGGTGCCGGTAACATCTCTCCCTGGAGAGCCGTTAAACACTTTGACTACACTTTTCTCCGTAATGCTTTCCGCAAGGTTCTTCTGGAAAGGATGACTTCGGCCATCGGTCCCTCATTCCGGAAAATCAAAAATGATATCTGCAAAAATCATTCCGAAGGTTTCTATGTCCGTGCCAAACCCAACCCCTGCACTCCTGATATAACCATCAAATACATCAGCAGATACCTGGGACGTCCCGTTATTGCTGCCTCCCGCATTGATAAATATGATGGTGAATTTGTTACTTTTCATTACACACGACACGAAGATAACAAAACCATCGAAGAATGCGTCCCCGCTCTGGACTTCATCAAACGCCTCATCATCCATATCCCCGAAAAACATTTCAAGATGCTGCGTTACTATGGTATCTATGCCAAACACCATAAGCAGGAGAAGAAGCTCCGCAAATGTATTTCTCCTGAAAAGCGGAAATTTTTATCAGGTATACAGGATTGGCGTACTTCCATTCTTCTTTCTTTCGGGTATGACCCTTTACGCTGCCCTGATTGAGGTACCTCCATGTCGGTTCTGGACGTTTACCACAAAAAACTGCACTGTTTGAACGGTATCGAAAGGTTATGGGATATGGTTAGTTCCATTCTCGCAACATAGTTTCTCCATCGTCAGACAGTGCAGTCCCACCTGAACCGAAACAAAAAACTTCATAAGCAACGTCATGGCGAAGCCCCCTTCGCTCTTTTGTTATGTCATTTTTTATTTCCAATCTATTATACACCATTTCTGACGTTTTGAGAAATTTCCTATAAAGTAAAAAAGAGGCTGCCAAAACAGCCTCTTTCCTGATTTCTATTTATTACAGCATGCCTTCCAGCACTTTTTCAGCCTCTGCGATTGCTGCGGGAATACCGGCAGGATTCTTACCGCCTGCCTGTGCCATATTCGGTCTGCCGCCGCCGCCACCGCCGACAAATGCGGCGATGCCTTTGATTAAGTTGCCTGCATGAGCGCCCTTTTTAACGGCTCCGTCGGTTGCCATGGCTACCATATTTACCTTGCCGTCCATATCGGAAAGAAGAACCACAACGCCTTCTCCCAATTTGGCTTTCAGGGAATCACCTAAGTCACGAAGTCCGTTCATGTCCACGCCGCTTACACTGCTTGCCAGAAGCTTAACGCCCTTTACTTCCTTCACCTGGTTCATAACATCACCGAGTGCATCCTTGGCAGCCTTTGCCTTCAGGGATTCGTTTTCGGAAGAAAGGCTCTTCATTTCTGCCATCACATGTTCGCATTTTTCTACTAAATTATCCGGAGTGGTCTTTAAAACTTTGGCTGCTGCCAGAAGCTTTTCTTCCATTTCCTTATAATATGCCAGCACATTGTCACCGGTAATGGCTTCGATACGGCGCACGCCTGCTGCCACACCGTTTTCGGACAATATCTTGAAGGAGCCGATAACACCGGTATTCTTTACATGGGTACCGCCGCAGAGTTCCTTGGAGAAATCTCCCATGGAAACCACGCGCACGGTCTCACCGTATTTTTCACCGAAGAGAGCCATGGCTCCGCTCTTCTTGGCATCTTCAATACTCATTACATCGGTTACCACATCGATGCTTTCCCGGATTTTCTCATTGACAAGAGCTTCCACTTTGGCAATTTCTTCTGCGGTCATTGCCTGGGAATGGCTGAAATCGAAACGGGTTCTTCCTGCATCCTGATAAGAACCCTGCTGCTCTACATGGTCGCCGAGTACTGCCTGCAGCGCTGCCTGCAGAAGGTGGGTTGCGGAATGGTTCTTACAGGTATTGTTACGGTTTACGGTGTCCACGCTTAAAACTGCCTTTTCACCGACTTTTACGGTACCGGAAGTTACTTTTCCGATATGGCCGACTCTGCCGCCGGACAGTTTTACGGTTTCTTCTACTGCGAAGGTACCGTCCTTTGTGGTGATGGTACCGATGTCGCCCTTCTGGCCGCCCATGGTTGCATAGAACGGCGTCTTTGCCACTATGACAGTTCCGTTTTCCCCTGCGGAAAGCACCTCTTTTCTTGCCGTTTCATCCGCAAGGGCAAGAATGGTATCTTCGCCGGTAAGAGTATCGTAACCGATAAATTCGGTTGTGACATTCTCTCCCAAATCATCAAACAGACCTGCTCTCACATTTAACTTAGCGGAGAAGTTCTGGTTCTCACGGGCTTTCTGCTTCTGTTCTTCCATCGCTTCGGCAAATCCCGCTTCATCCACGGTAAGTCCTTCTTCTTCTGCCAGTTCCACGGTAAGCTCAATGGGGAAGCCAAAGGTATCATAGAGATAGAAAGCGGCTTTGCCGTCGATAACGGTTGCCTTTTCCGCTCTCTTGTTTTCCAAAATCTTATGGAACTCCTTCAGACCGTTTTCCAGAGTGCTTTCAAAACGTTCAATTTCCTTTTTCAGTTCGCTTAAAATAAACTCGCGGTTCTTTGTAAGAAGCGGATAGCTTTCCTTGTAAATGTCATCAATATACATGCCGGCAATCGTTAAGATATGCTCTTTGTTCAGCTTTAAGGTACGGGCATGTCTTACCGCACGGCGGATTAAACGGCGGAGAACATAGCCTGCACCGGCATTGGAAGGAAGAAGCTTTGCTTCATCTCCGATTAACATAACGCCGGTACGGACATGGTCTGCCAGAATTCTCATGGACCTTGTGAGTTTTTCGTCCTGCTCGTATTTCACGCCTGCCGCGTCCTCAATATACGCAATGATGGGCGCAAATAAATCCACACGATATACGTCCTTGGTTCCGTTTAAGAAAGCTAAAATACGCTCCAGTCCCCAGCCGGTATCCACGTTTTTCTGCTTTAACGGAGTCAGATGTCCGTCATGATGCTTTTCGTACTGCATAAATACGTCGTTGCCAAGCTCTGTGTATTTGCCACAGCTGCATCCGGGTCCGCAGTTCGGACCGCAGTCCGGTCTGTCTGCGATGTAGAACATTTCGCTGTCGGGACCGCAGGGACCGTACTCCAGTCCCCACCAGTTGTCGTCTGCTGGAAGGTAATAGATGTTTTCTTTCTTGAAGCCGGACTCTATACGGTACTTTGCGCCTTCCTCATCACGGGGTGCATTTTCATCCCCTGCGAATACGGTTGCTGCCAGATGGTCCGCATCAAATCCGAATACATCGGTTAAAAGTTCAAAACTCCACTGACATCTTTCTTTTTTGAAATAATCTCCCAGGCTCCAGCTACCCATCATTTCAAAGAAGGTAACATGGCTCTTGTCGCCTACGGAATCAATATCGTTGGTACGCACACAACCCTGTACGTTGCAGAGTCTGGTACCAAGGGGATGCTTCTGGCCTAAAAGATAAGGCATCAGGGGCTGCATACCCGCTACGTTAAACATAACACCGGTAGAACCATCGGAAACTAAGGATACGGCACCTACATCCACATGTCCGCGGTCCATGTAAAACTGTTTCCAGGTCTTTCTCAGTTCATCAGATGTGAATTGTCTCATTGTTGTTTGTCTCCTATTTCTGTTCTCTTAGAAATCTCCTCTAAGAAACTCTGTCTTAGAATGTAAATTTATCTGCAAAATAAGCATCTAAATCGGCGATTGCCACTCTCTCCTGCTCCATGGAATCACGAAAACGTACGGTTACGCAGTTGTCCTCTTCGGAGTCAAAGTCATAAGTAATGCAGAAAGGAGTACCGATTTCATCCTGACGGCGGTATCTCTTACCGATAGCGCCTCTGTCATCGAATTCGCAGTTGTACTTCTTGGTAAGCTCTGCAAAAATCTTTTCAGCGCCCTCGTTTAACTTCTTGGAAAGAGGCAGTACGGCAATCTTAACCGGTGCCAGTGCGGGATGGAAATGCAGAACGGTACGCACATCGCCGCCCTCTAATTCCTCTTCGTCGTATGCGGCGCAAAGGAAAGCCAGTACCACACGGTCAGCGCCGAGAGAAGGCTCTACTACATAAGGAATGTATTTTTCATTCTTTACATCATCAAAATAGGTCATATCCTGTCCGGATACGTTTGCATGCTGGGTCAGGTCGTAATCGGTTCTGTCTGCGATACCCCAGAGCTCGCCCCAGCCGAAGGGGAACAGGAATTCAATATCGGTAGTACCCTTGCTGTAGAAGCAGAGTTCTTCGGGAGAATGGTCGCGGAGACGGATTTCCTCTTCCTTCATGCCTAAGGACAGAAGCCAGTCACGGCAGAATGCTCTCCAGTACCGGAACCATTCCATGTCGGTGCCGGGCTCGCAGAAGAATTCCAGCTCCATCTGTTCAAACTCTCTGGTACGGAAGGTAAAGTTTCCGGGTGTGATTTCGTTACGGAAGGACTTACCGATCTGGCCGATACCGAACGGAATTTTTTTACGGGATGTTCTCTGTACATTCTTGAAGTTTACGAAAATACCCTGTGCGGTTTCGGGACGTAAATATACGGTGTTCTTGGCATCCTCGGTAACACCCTGAAAGGTCTTGAACATCAGGTTGAACTGTCTGATATCGGTAAAATTGTGCTTGCCGCAGGTAGGACAGGGAACATTGTGTTCCTCCACAAATGCCTTCATCTTTTCCTGGCTCCATGCATCCACGCTCTCCTCAAGGGTGATGTTGTTTTCTGCGCAGAAATCTTCAATCAGCTTATCGGCACGGAAACGCTCATGGCATTCCTTACAGTCCATAAGAGGGTCTGAGAAACCGCCTAAGTGACCGCTGGCTACCCATGTCTGGGGGTTCATTAAGATGGCGCAGTCAACACCTACGTTATGAGGGTCTTCCTGTACGAATTTCTGCCACCATGCTCTTTTTACGTTGTTCTTTAATTCTACGCCTAAATTACCATAGTCCCAGGTATTGGCAAGTCCTCCGTAAATTTCGGAACCGGGATATACAAATCCTCTTGCCTTTGCCAGTGCTACGATTTTTTCCATTGTCTTTTCCACTTTTTTCTTCCTCCCTATTTCATAATCACGTAGGTGAGCTTTGCTCCCTCTTCCCGTGCTTTTATGCAGTTGCTGCTGATAATCTCTGTATCCTGTGTCACAAACGCCGCTTTTTCCGGTAAAGTCACCGGCAGGCTTTCATTTGTGATAAATACATACTTTTCTTTCATGCCGTCCAGTTCTTCCGAGGTAATCGTCCTGTCCTCTTTCACACTGACTAAGTCCGTCGGAATGGCATATCCGGCTGCCTGCGCTTCGGATACGGTGCCGAAGAACAGCTTTGTATCGTTAAATGCCGCATAATCCTGCCCGGATGCATAGGTAATTTCCACGGTAACGGTGTTGCCGTTCTCCGCTTCCTGTACCTCTGCCTTATTTAAGGTAATTGCTCCGTTTTTCTGATAGGATGCGATTTCATCCTCAATCATCTCTTGCAGCGATGCCTGCGTGTAATACTCTTTTTCAAAGGATTCCACTATCGTGCTTACGATTTCTCCGCTTTTTTCCACCTTAAGACCGGTTTCCGTGGGTGCCTTGGTCTGCTCAGCGCACCCGGCAAGCAGAAAAATCTGACAGAAAGCAAGCAGGAACATGGCCGTGAATACGGTATGTTTACTTATTTTTGTCTTCATAATCTTGCCTTTCTTTTCATATTTTTAAAATACCATGCTATATTATAGCGAAATTACATTGGTTTTTCAATAAAGAGTTTCTAATATTTGCAGACTTTTAAATTGCCGGTCCATAAAACGGCTGCGGTATTCCTGTGCCACCATGCCCAGTTCCTTTAAAATATCCTCCTTTACCGTAAAGGTATAGAGTTTTTCCACCGGAGTTGCCGCGATAAACTGCAGGGCATAGACCGTGGACTCCTGTAATGGCACATCCTTCGGCACTCCGGGATATTCGCCGTTTACCACAAGGGATTTGATTTCAAATACATACTGCACCAGTTTTTTCGGAATTGCCGGGTGCTCCAGCGCCCGGAGACTCTGGTACAAAAGCTTTAACATTTCTTTTTCATCATTGTTTTCTCTGGTATAGTAATCCGCCACTTCCAGAAAGTACATGCCCACGTAGGCACCTATGTAATCCTGCCGCAGTTCTTCAAAATACCGGCTGATATCCACTTCCATGATATTGTAAGAGCTTTTTCCTTCATACAGCTTGAATTTACCAAAAGAAAAAGGGTTGGTTGCTGCCATGAATTTGCTTCCCGGCCGTCTTGCGCCTTTCGCAAAAGCAGTAATCTTCCCTTTTTCCCTGGTTAAAATACAAACCCTTCTGTCAAATTCACCGACAGGCATCTGGCTTATCACCATCCCTGTCACTACATAAAAATCCTGCATAAGAAGCTTCTCCCAAAGCCACATCCCGTAGCTTATCCTCTTCCCTCTTTTCCACATAGGAAAGATAATCCGAAATCCGTCCGCTCGCCATGAACTGCTCCCAGTAATTTTCTTCGTTCTTCATATGATACCTAAGTCCTCTCAAAGTATTTTCTTTGATAGGACTTAGGGTTTACAAAATGAAATTTTCTATGCGTTCCTACGCCTTATCTTTTTCCTGGTAGCCAAAGTTTTTCAGAAGGAAATCACTGTCTCTCCAGTCCTTCTTTACCTTCACCCAAAGCTGCAGATTTGCCTGTTTTTCCAGCAAATCCTCGATATCTCTTCTTGCCGCGGAACCGATTTTTTTAAGCATGGCGCCGTTCTTTCCTATAATAATACCCTTGTGGGAATCCCGTTCACAGAAAATGGTAGCTTCGATATCCACGATATTCTTTTTGTATTTCATGCTCTCGATGCTGACCGCCACACCGTGGGGAATTTCATCGGAAAGCAGACGCAGCGTCTTTTCCCGGATGAGCTCCGCCACAATCTGTCTCACCGGCTGGTCGGTTACGGTATCCTCATCGTAAAATGCCGGACCGTAAGGCAGATACTTCATGATGCATTTCAGAAGTTCTTTTATATTTTCCGCTTTTAAGGCAGAAACCGGTACGATTTCCGCAAAATCATATTCTTTCCGGTAGATATCGATGTATTCTAAAAGCTGTTCTTTTTTTACGGTGTCAATTTTGTTGATGACCAAAATAACCGGTGTCTTTCCCTTTTTTAACTGCTCGATGATATGCCTTTCCCCGGCGCCGATAAAGTTGGAAGGCTCCACCAGCCACAAAATCACATCCACTTCGGAAAGTGTTTTTTCGGCTACCGTTACCATGTAATCACCCAATTTGTTTTTCGCTTTGTGAATACCCGGCGTATCCAGAAATACAATCTGTCCTTCTTCCGAAGTATATACTGTCTGTATCCGGTTTCTGGTAGTCTGGGGTTTGTTGGATGTAATGGCGATTTTCTGCCCGATAATACAGTTCATCAGGGTGGATTTTCCCACATTGGGTCTGCCGATTAACGTAACAAATCCCGACTTAAAAGCGTTGTTTTCCATAACTGTTCCTCTTCTTATTGTTTATTTTGCGATCCGTTCTGCTGCGCCTGCGTATTCCGGTAATAAGCCGCCTGTCTTTCCGCCATCTTCTTGGCGTGCTTTGCATTGCTCTTTTTTACAATGGCATAAATAATACCGAACAATACTCCCACAATCAGCACGGTTACCAACAGATACGGCAGCGCAACAACAAAACCGATGAAGAATTCCTTAAAGCCTCTTCCCACATTGCGCAGGCTTCGTAAAAATCCCTCGCTTATTCTTTCCCAGGTGGTCTGTTCCTTCGTTTCCACCGGTGTCAGTTCCACTACTTCGGATATGTAAAGGGATACGGTGCTGTACTCTATCTGGCTGTCGTAGGTACGAAGCTGGCTTTCCATGCTTTCCAACTGATAACGGATATCGGACAGCCGGGATTCAATGGTCATCATTTCCTCGATGGACTCCGCCTGCTCCAGGTAAGTCATCAGCCGTTCCTGCTCCGTCAGAAGCACTTTTTTATGGCTCTCCAAATCCACATAACTGGTGGTGACATCCCGTTCCTGCTCGCTGCGGCTGGTGATGTTGCTGTTTTCCGCCACATCACCCAGGAAAGCATCCAGATTACTCTTGGGAATCCGCAACGTCAGGCTGGCGCTGCGGTCCCTTCTGTAACCGGAAGTCTGGCTGCTGTAATAGGTATCATAACCGCTGCCGTTATTGACGTTCATGTTTTCCACATAACCGCCAAGCTCGTTCGTTCTGTCTTTTACATAAGAAAGCAGCTTGTCAAATTCCAGTGTTTCCACCGACAAATCCGCTGTGCGAATAAGCTTTCTGCCGTCCCGGACATTTTCCTGCGATGTGGTGCCGGATGCCGTATCCGCGGTATTTTCTTCATACATGTAGTCTTCATCATAGGCGTCATCCGCAAAATACAATCCGTCCGTCGCATAGCCGTTTTCCGCAGGTGATGCGGAAATACTCTGATTACTCTTAGGGGATGCGGCTCCGCATCCCGAAAGCAACAACAGTGCGCTCAGTGTCAGTAATACCAGTTTCTTTTTCATAAGGATCCTCCCTTTTTCCGGCAGCTATTCTACCAGATTTTCGACCTTGTCAAACAGTTTCTCTTCCCCGGAAATCTTTTCGGCATTGCCAACCACGCACAGGCACTCATCCGCCATAAAGGCTCTTACCTGTTCTGCGGTACGGCGCAGGTCCTCTGCCGATGTGGCAAGCAGTTCATCCCTCTCTTTCTGCAGGTCTTCGTCCGTAAGGTCAGCCATGTAAGCCGTCAGGGAAAAGAGTCCCTTGGATGCGGCGTTCATGGGGGTATCCATCTCACTGATGGCTCCGATAATAAACTGGGTCAGGGTTCGTTCATCCGCCTCGTAGGAAGCAATGTAATCCGCCGCATGTTCGTATACGGAAATGGTTTTGGAAAGGTTCGGGTCCCTGTAGGAAACAAAGTAGCAGTCACCCGACCTTCCGAATCTGCACATGCAGCCGTAAGCGCCGCCCTTGACTCTTATCTGGTTCCACAGATAATCGTACCCCATCATGACATTCAGTGCACGGAGCGTACCTGTATAAGGAAGTCCCTTTTTCTTAAAGTTGCCTGCACGGCATACAAAGAGAACCTGTCCGGGGGTTTTATAGCCTTCTTTCACCTTGCTTAAAACAGGTGTAAAACCTCCTTCTTTTACAGATACGTGGTAAAGGTCTTTTTTTATGGCATCCACATAAGAAATAATTTCTTCTGCCGCTTTTTTGCTGCCGGTCAGGTCCGCCATCAGGTTTTCCGGACGGAATATAATCCGGCAGACCTCCTGCAGCTTGGCTATTACGGCATCGCTTTCTGCCTCAAAGTTTTTATCCAGTTTCTCAAGCAGCCGGTAATAGGTGATGCCGGTGAGCATTTCGTTTAGGGCGGATGTTACGGAAATGCCGGAAAGGGCACGGTATATCGCCGTTATATGCGCTCCATCCGTCATCTGCGCCTGCATCTTGGATTTGTTTTCCGCTAAAAGCTCCTTTAATCTCTTCTTGTCGGAGAAATCCGTATGCAGCATCATTTCCTTCATCAAGGCAAATGCCTTGGGCATATTGTCCTCCAATACCTTGGTCTTCACCTCCAGGGTGGCGGTATATTTTTCCGCATCCTTATTGCTGCCGTACACATTGGTCACAATGGTCATGCCGCCGGTCTCTATGTGCATTTCGTTGAATAAATCCGCATAGGAATAATGCTCGGTGTCCATCAGCCCCATAACGTCCTTTAAGAGCGCCGCATAGGGGAACTGCTCCTCCGTCAGGTCGGTAATCTTGAAAATCAGACGGACATAGGCAATGCCGTTGCTGAAAATATCATGGTACAGAAACGGAGTATCGCCGATGCTTCGAAGCTCATTGACCGTTTTGGTTGCTTCCTTTTTCATATCCTCTCTTTTCAGAAGCGGAATTTTCTGTAAATCTTCTTCGGTGTCTTCCGAATCCTGATAATCCTTAAGAGCCTTGCTGTCCGCAATAATTTTAGCGATTTCCTCTTTGGAAAGACCGGCTTTATAAGCGGCAAGTCTTTCTTCCAGCTCCTTGTCGGATTTTTCCGTAAGACCCTTTCTCGGAAGCAGAAGAAGGATGGATTTCTGTGTATTTTCAATCAGGTATTTCTTTACCAGTTCTTCAAAATAGCCCTCTTCCACCTTTTTCTTGAGGGCGGCAAAGGTGGCGTTGGCTTCCACATGGATAAACGGCTTCGTATCATCGTACAGCCAGCTGTCCAACATCTGCAGTCCGTACATAAGTCCCTTGGGTGTGGAACCGAAGTCCGCTTCCCGGTATTTGAATTCATAGTGGCTTAAAGCCGCATACAGCGCCTTTTTATCGAAACCGTCCTTTACAATTTTTCCAAGCACCTCTTCCACGGTTTCCACAAATTCTTTTTCCTGCTTTTCATCCGCATTCTTGGATACAATGCTGAAATAGGGCTGCTTAATGCCGTTTTCGTAAATGCTGTAAATATCCGTACCGATGCCTTTTTCCAAAAGCGCTCTCTTTAAGGGTGCTCCCGGTGCGGTGCAGAGGGCATAGTCCAATACCTGGAACGCAATATAAAGCTCTCTGTCCAGAGTGTCACCCACGGTGGCGTTGTAGGTAAGATAAGCATTTTCCGCTTCGTTTTCGTCACTGCCGATGGGATATTCCACCGCTACATGCTTTATCTCCGCAAACGGCTCCTGCAGCTTAACCTCGGAGTCCACTTTCTTTTCTTCGTAATGGGACAGATATTCCCTGTCCAGATAATCCAGTCTCTCCGCCATATCCATGTTGCCGTACAGATAGATATAGCTGTTGGAGGGATGATAGTACTTCTGATGGAATGCCAGGAAATTCTCATAGGTCAGGCTGGGAATATCCTTCGGGTCACCGCCGGACTCCACGCCATAGGTAGTATCCGGGTACAGGGAATTCATCATCACTCTCTGCAGCACTTCATCCGGGGAGGAAAAAGCTCCTTTCATTTCGTTGTAAACCACGCCGTTTATGGTAAGAGGCGCATTTTCGTCCTCCATTTCGTAGTGCCAGCCTTCCTGGCGGAAAATCTTTTCTTCCTTATAAATATTGGGATGAAATACCGCATCCAGATAGACATCCATCAGATTTTTGAAATCCGTATCGTTACAGCTTGCCAGCGGATATACGGTCTTGTCCGCATAGGTCATGGCATTTAAGAAGGTATTTAAGGAACCTTTCACCAGTTCCACAAAGGGGTCCTTCACCGGATATTTGTCGGAACCGCAGAGTACGGAATGTTCCAAAATATGCGCCACACCCGTGCTGTCCGTCGGGGTGGTCCGGAATCCGATGGCAAATACCTTGTTTTCGTCATCGTTGGATAACAGGGCTACTCTGGCTCCTGTTTTTTTGTGTCTGAGCAGATAGCCCTCGGAATTCAAATCCTCAATTCTTCTCTTTTCTATCAGCTCGTATGCCTGTAAGTCTTCTATTTTCTTCATGCTTCCCTCTCATTCCGCAGCCGCAGCAGCTTATTTTTTACAATGTCATGAGTGCCAGTTTGGCTATGATAATTTCCTGTATCTTGATGCCGTCCTTTTCTTTTTCTTCGGGCGGTATCTTTACAAAATCCTGCAGCTTCACCGTCGTTGTGTGGTACTTGTTTCCCTTTATAATACTGATGCGCACCTGTGTCTTTAACTGCAGAAATGTCTGGTAGGCAAAGCCCGAACCGTCCATGTAATAAAAATGGCTTTCTATGGAAAGATCCTCGCCATGGAGCTCCGGCTCTATGTACTGGTTTATCATCTTTTTGATTTTGAAGGGAACATCCTCCGCTTCTATCAGCTCCCGGTAGGTATATCTGGCGCCGATGTACACATGGGTCACATCCTGCATGATATACTTAAAATCCATGTCCATTGCATTATTATTCATGTGTCTTCTCCAAATCCTCTATCTTGTCGCCGCTGACGCGGTAGGCTTCTTCAATAATCTTCCGGGAAAACTTCGTTTCCGCCGCCAGTTCCTCCGCCGTCACTTTTCTGCCGTATTCTTCTGCCAGCTTCTTTGCCGCATCCGCAATCCGGTTGATTTTCTCGGTAATGTGCTTATCCTTTTTGCTTTCTTCCGCATATTCGGAGATATAGTCCTCCATGGCGTCCATCATCATTTTACCCAGCATACCATCCGCCTCGGACGGCTTTTCCAGCGCACCGAGCATCTTAACGCCCATGGCAACCGCCACATTGCCTTCTCCGATTAAATCCTCCAGATACACGCCCTGTCCAGCATAGAGTTTTGCCACATCCACTACCTGCAGCAGGTACGCCGTACAGAGCTTTTCCTGCGCCAGACTGTCACCAGCCATGGCGGACATAGTTAAAGCCTGCTTTTCTCCGTCGCTGACTGTGGGCAGTTCCTTCAGTTCTTTTAAGTACATCTCTAAGAAGTTTTTCTCTACCCCGGTCAGATTTTCCTCGGTATCCACCGGCTTGCCGATGCCGATTTTATGCTTTGCCAGATACTCCCGCACCATGGCAAGCTGCTCTTCGTCAAAGGAAAGCTCGGAAAAAGCCTCCTGCAGCTGGTCTTCTGTAATTAAATTGCCCTGTACTTTCGCCGTTTCCCGCAGATCCTGCAATTTGTCTGTGAATAAAAGCTCACGTTCCATACTCAATCCTCATTTCTTTTCCTGCTTCCGGGTCCGTTCCCGTTTGCCCCACATTGCACATTATTTTACATGCTCATGGGTAAACAGATGGTCCTGACAGTATTCGTAATTGCCGTTGCACTTGGAACAGAACCGGAATTCCAGTTCCGGGTTGCTTTCGTCCGTTCTGCCGCAGATGGCGCATTTGTGCTTGGTCACCTTGGAAGTATAGGTATTTCTCTTTACCTCCCGCTTAAACTCCTGCTGCCGTTTTACCTGTCTCGGATTCATGCTCATTCTGGAGCGTGACGTAATAAAGAACAGAATGAAATTAAGCAGCGAGAACAGAATGGAAATCTTTACGAAAATGCCGAAATCCAGGGATACCACCGTGCCCGCCTCCGTGTAGAAATTGACAACGGAGGACTGGAAAAATTCAAACAGAATAATTACGCCGTACATAACGCCCAGCCACTTTACCTTTAAGGGGATAAAGAACATGAGAAGCACCTGTGCATTGGGGAATGTCGCCGCAAATGCCAGAAACAGCGACATGGTAATGTAATAGGTGCTGAAGCAGGTACTGCCGGCATTGAAAATCACCTCTGCATTGGATGCCACGTTAAGCCCCCACTTGTCTGCGTAAAATGCCCATGCGCAGCCGTATGCCACAAAGCTTCCCACAATGGTGAATAAAATACCGGAAAGCAAATATACATTATAACGGTACGTGCCCCACACCTGCTCTAAGGTGCTTCCGATGGACCAGTAAAAATACAGGGTAATCAGGGTGCCGAACAGCCCCAGCATGCCGCTTGAGGATGTGGGCGGTACGATAACCCAGGTCACCAGCCGCCACACCTGTCCGTGCAGGATGGCATAGGGATTTAAGGTCAGATAGTCCAAAAGCGGATTGGCAAAATAATACAGGAAATATCCCACCGCATAACAGATAATCAGAATATTTGTCAGGTGGGGAATGGCATATTTGCCGAATTTTCTTTCAAATTTACTCATTGGTTTCATAAAATATCCATGCCTTTCTTGCGGCTTCTGTCAGCCGTCAGATACTTCATTTTAGCATTTCCGGCATGTAAAGTAAACCTGCAGACCCTTTTTTTACCTATTTTTAATAAAGTTTTTAGAAGGTTTCTGCGTTGCAATTTGTCGGTTCTTGTCGTATAATTAACTTTGTTTGCGCACCCGACGGATTGTCTGCCGGATGCATCCATTTTATTTATGGTAACAAGTTTTAGAAAAGGAATGATACACATGACATACACTTTAGGTATCGATATCGGTTCTACCACCGTCAAAATCGCAATCTTGGACGAACAGCACAATATCCTGTTCTCCGATTACGAAAGGCACTTTGCCAACATCCGGGAAACGCTTTCTTCCCTTTTGAAAAAAGCTTATGACAAGCTGGGCAACCTCACCGTTCATCCCATGATTACGGGTTCCGGCGGTCTTACCCTTGCCAACCACCTGCAGGTGCCCTTTACCCAGGAGGTTATTGCGGTTGCGACTTCCTTAAAGGAACTGGCGCCCAAAACCGACGTGGCGATTGAGCTTGGCGGAGAAGATGCCAAAATTATTTATTTTGAAGGCGGCAACGTGGAGCAGCGTATGAACGGTATCTGCGCCGGCGGTACAGGCTCCTTCATCGACCAGATGGCTTCCCTTCTGCAGACGGATGCACCCGGCTTAAATGAGTATGCCAAGAATTACCACTCTCTATACACCATCGCCGCAAGATGCGGTGTATTTGCCAAGACGGACATCCAGCCCCTGATTAACGAAGGCGCTACCAAAGAAGATTTGTCCGCTTCTATTTTCCAGGCGGTTGTCAACCAGACCATCAGCGGTCTTGCCTGCGGTAAACCCATCCGCGGCCATGTGGCGTTTTTAGGCGGCCCGCTTCACTTTTTATCCGAATTAAAGGCGGCTTTTATCCGCACCTTAAACTTAGACGAGGAGCATGTCATTGACACGGACAACTCCCATCTTTTTGCTGCCATCGGCTCTGCCTTAAATGCCAAAGAAGAGGTTTCCTATACCATGGAAGACATGGTGGGCAAGCTTTCTTCCGAAATCAAAATGGAATTTGAAGTGGAACGTATGGAGCCCCTGTTTGCAAACGAGGACGCTTATAAGGAATTCACCGAACGCCACAGTAAGCACCATGTAAAAACCGGCGATTTAGCATCTTACAAGGGAAATGCTTTCCTGGGTATCGATGCCGGTTCTACCACCACGAAAATTGCTCTGGTCGGCGAAGACGGTTCCCTTTTATACTCCTTCTACTCCGGCAACGACGGCAGCCCCTTAAAGACGGCTATCCGTTCTTTAAAAGAAATTTACACCCAGTTACCGGAAGGCGTAAAAATTGCCCGCTCCTGCTCCACCGGTTACGGCGAAGCTTTGATGAAGGCGGCATTTCTTTTGGATGACGGCGAAGTGGAAACCGTTGCCCATTACAATGCGGCTGCTTTCTTTGACCCTTCCGTGGACTGCATCCTGGATATCGGCGGACAGGATATGAAATGCATCAAAATCAAGAACAATACCGTAGACAGCGTGCAGTTGAACGAAGCCTGCTCCTCCGGCTGCGGTTCCTTTATCGAAACCTTTGCCAAATCCTTAAACTATTCCGTGCAGGATTTTGCCAAGGCGGCTCTTTTTGCGGAGCATCCCATTGACTTAGGTACCCGCTGTACCGTGTTCATGAACTCCAAAGTAAAGCAGGCGCAGAAGGAGGGCGCTTCCGTAGCGGATATTTCTGCCGGGCTTGCCTACTCCGTTATTAAAAATGCCCTGTTTAAGGTTATCAAGGTATCCGATGCCTCCGAACTCGGTAAAAACATCGTCGTGCAGGGCGGTACCTTCTACAACGATGCCGTTTTAAGAAGCTTTGAAAAGATTGCAAACTGTGAAGCCATCCGTCCCGACATTGCCGGTATCATGGGTGCTTTCGGTGCTGCGCTGATTGCCAGGGACCATTACGAAGAAGGCTATGAAACCACCATGCTTTCCTTTGATAAAATCTGCTCCCTGCAGTTTGAAACCAGTATGGCAAAGTGCCGCGGCTGTACCAACAACTGCCGTCTTACCATCAACAAATTCTCCGGCGGCAGACAGTATATTTCCGGCAACCGTTGTGAAAGAGGTCTGGGAAAAGCCAAGAACGAAAACAACATTCCCAATCTTTTTGAATACAAATTAAAGAGACTCTTCTCCTATGAGCCTCTTTCCCCGGACAAGGCGCCCCGCGGACAGGTGGGTATTCCCCGGGTACTTAATATGTATGAAAACTATCCGTTCTGGTTCACTTTCTTTACGGAACTGGGTTATCAGGTAGTACTTTCTCCTGCTTCCAACCGTAAGATTTACGAATTGGGCATTGAGTCCATTCCCAGTGAATCCGAATGTTATCCGGCAAAGCTTGCCCACGGTCATGTTACCTGGCTGATTAAGCAGAATGTGCCTTTTATTTTCTATCCGGCGCTTTTCTATGAACGTGACGAAGTGGAAGGCACCAACAACCACTACAACTGCCCCATTGTTACTTCCTATTCCGAAAATATCAAGAACAATGTGGAGGAAATCGGACGCGGCGAAGTGGATTTCCGCAATCCGTTTATGTCCTTTGCCAGTGAAAAGACCATTCTTTCTTCCCTGACAAAAGCCTTCCCGGAAATTCCCGCTGCAGAGCTTCGCGCCGCTGTGGCAAAGGCATGGGAGGAACAGGCTGCTGCCCGTAAGGACATCCAGGAAAAGGGCGAAGAAACCTTAAAATGGATGGAAGAAAACCACAAACGCGGTATCGTGCTTGCCGGCCGTCCTTACCATGTGGACCCCGAAATCAACCACGGTATTCCCGAGCTGATTACTTCTTACGACATTGCCGTGCTGACGGAAGACTCCGTTTCCCATTTGGGACACCCGGAGCGGCCTTTAATCGTTTCCGACCAGTGGATGTACCACTCCCGTCTGTACGCCGCCGCAAGCTATGTAAAGACAAGGGACGATTTGGATTTAATCCAGCTTAACTCCTTCGGCTGCGGTCTGGATGCCGTTACCACCGACCAGGTAAACGATATCCTGTCCGGCTCCGACAAGATTTACACCTGCTTAAAGATTGATGAGGTCAACAACTTAGGTGCTGCCCGCATCCGTATCCGTTCCCTTCTCTCCGCGTTAAAGGTAAGGGAAAAGCAGAACAAAAAGAGAACCTTGCATTCTTCCGCTATCGTAAAGGTGCCTTTTACCGAAGAAATGCGTAAGAATTATACCATTATCTGTCCCCAGATGTCCCCTATCCACTTTGAGCTTCTGCAGCCTGCATTCAACGCCTGCGGCTACAACTTTGTGGTACTGGACAACGACAACAAGCATTCCGTAGATGTGGGATTGAAATATGTAAACAACGATGCCTGCTACCCTTCCCTTCTGGTAGTCGGTCAGATTATGCAGGCACTGCTTTCCGGTAAGTACGACTTAGACCGTACCGCCATTATCATGAGCCAGACCGGCGGCGGCTGCCGTGCCACCAACTATATTGGATTTATCCGCCGTGCCCTTAAGAAAGCCGGTATGGAACAGATTCCGGTTATTTCCTTAAACTTAGGCGGTATTGAAAGCAATCCCGGCTTCCACTTAAATGCGGAAATGCTGCTCCGCGCCGCTTATGCTGCGACCTTCGGAGACATTTTCATGCGCTGCGTTTACCGTATGCGCCCTTACGAACAGGAAAAAGGCAGTGTGGATGCCGTTCATGCCAAATGGCTGAAGGTTACGCAGGACTTTGTTACCGCAAAGCATATGAGCTTCTTTAAGTTCAACAAGCTCTGCCGTGCCATCATCCGTGACTTTGATGCCATTCCTATTAAAGAAGACTTAAAGAAACCGAGAGTCGGTATCGTAGGCGAAATCCTGGTGAAATTCTCTCCTGCCGGCAACAACCATCTGGTAGAGCTCCTGGAGTCCGAAGGTGCCGAAGCGGTTATGCCCGATTTGATTGACTTTATGCTCTACTGCTTCTACAACCAGATTTACAAGGCGGAAGAGCTCGGCATGAGTAAGAAAACTGCCCGCATCTCTTCCTTAGGCATCTGGGCTATCGAGCGTCTGCGCGGTGCCGCTGCCAAGGAATTTGCAAAGAGCAGGCACTTTACGCCCCCTGCTCACATCCGTGACCTGGTAGAATATGCAAAGCCCATCGTTTCCATCGGCAACCAGACCGGTGAAGGCTGGTTCCTGACCGGTGAAATGGTGGAACTGATTCACAGCAATGTTCCCAACATTGTCTGCTGCCAGCCTTTCGGCTGCCTGCCGAACCACGTAGTCGGTAAGGGTGTTATCAAAGAGCTCCGCCACCAGTACCCGGAAAGCAACATCGTAGCCATTGACTACGACCCCGGCGCCAGTGAAGTAAACCAGCTTAACCGTATTAAGCTGATGCTCTCCACCGCAAATAAGAATTTGAAATAAAGACAAAACGAAAGGACTGCTACCATATGTAACAGTCCTTTCATTTTACTGTTCGTCCAGTTTTTCCTTACAGTCCGTCATTTCCTTCACCATGGCTTCCGAAGCCGTGGGATATTTGGGCTTGCAGCTCTCCAGGGTTTTCTTGACAATTTCTGAAAACAGATACCTCGCAAACCACTTCTGGTCCGCCGGAATGATGTACCAGGGGCATTCTTCCGTTCCCGTTTTTTCAATCACTTCTTCATAAATTCTATGATATTCCGCAAAGTACTGTCTCTCCTCCAGATCCCCTGTGGCAAACTTCCAGTGTCTTGTAGGGTCCTCAATTCGTTTTAAGAAACGGCTCTTCTGTTCCTCCAGAGAAACATTTAAGAGTACCTTTACCATACGATAGCCGTTTTCATACAGATATTTTTCATAGTCCTTAATTTGACGGTAACGCTTTTTATAAAACTCTTCATGTCCGCATTCCGTGCATCTTTTCGGCATGGCATATCCTTCTTCCATATGATGCACCTGCGTAACCAGAACATCTTCATAATGGGAACGGTTAAACACTGCAATCATGCCTCTTTCCGGCAGGACATTGTTCACACGCCATAAAAAATCATGGGAAAGTTCTTCCTTGGACGGCTGCTTAAAGCTGATAACCCGGACTCCCTGCGGATTGACGCCGCTGAATACATGCTTCACCGTGCCGTCTTTTCCCGCGGCATCCATGGCCTGCAGTACAAATACCACGCCTTCCTTTCCTTCTGCGTAAAGCTTATCCTGCAAAAGGGCAATCTCCTGAATATTCTCATTCAGCTTCGTTACATACTTTTCCTTGTCTTCCTTCTCCACGCCAAATCCATAAGCGTTCTGCGGAATTTTCTTTAAGTTGGGCTTTTCTCCCACATAACGGAAATCTTTCAAATCCATACCTGTAATCCCCTTTCTTTTTATATCCGGCACTCCCGGCTGTCTTCTCTTCTTTTATCATCCTGCATCCTGGCTTTTGTTTTTATCCGTTCTGCTTCGCCGGCTTCTTGTTGTCTGCTTCGGCTTTTTCACCTCTTCCGGCTTTTTGCGCACCCATACCCGGTTGTCTCCCTCTCTCCTAAGTTCAACATCCGGGAAAGAAGACACCATACTGCTGAATTTGGAAAAATGGTAAACACGGCAGTCAAAATCAGGATATCTTTTCTGTAAAATATTGCCCAATTCTCCTAAATTCATCCATTCGCCGTCTTCGGTCTGTTCCTCGATAATGCTCATAATTGTTTTGCGGATAGTCTTCAAGCTGGTAATCGGCACCACCTGTTCTGCCTTATCACCCTTCTGGGTATCTGCTTTTTCCGCCTCTTCCCCATTGCCTTCGTAAAGAACATCCAGCGTCTTAAACTGCTCGCAGGCTTTGATAAACGGCATCGGAGTCTTGCTCTCACCCATACCGATTACCATTTTGCCGTCCTCCCTGAGTCTCCGTGCCAGTGTGGTAAAATCACTGTCAGATGTGGCTATGACAAACCCGTCCACATGATTTCCGTACAGAATATCCATGGCATCTATAATCATAGCGGAGTCGGAAGAATTTTTTCCCACCGTGTAGCTGTACTGCTGAACGGGTGTCAGGGAATTCTGAAGCAGACATTCCTTCCAGCTATGCTTGGAATTGTCCGTCCAGTCCCCGTAAATCCTGCGGATGCTTGCTGTTCCGTAATTCGCCGTCTCCGTCAGAATAATGTCTATGTATTTCGGCGAAATATTGTCCGCATCGATTAAAACCGCAAATCTTTTATCCTTGTCCATTCCTTTTCCCCCTTTTTATTTTATTTAATCTCCGAAATATCATACGGCGTAGCCTGGTAAACGTAATAATTCAGCCAGTTGGAATAGAGATTGTTGCTGTGGGAACGCCACTGCAGCAAAGGCTTTTCCTCCGGATTGTCATTCGGGTAATAATTGTACGGAATGTGTATGGGCAGATTTTTGCTTAAATCCCGGAGATATTCGTTGTGCAGGGTATACCTGTCGTACTCCGGATGTCCGTTTACAAAAATCTTTTTGCCGTTCTCCGCAATGGCAAGAAAGACGCCCGCTTCGTCCGACTCGGCAAGTACCGTCACCTCTTTGCAGGCATGAATGTCTGCTGCCGGTGTCTCGGTATGGCGGCTGTGCGGCGCATAAAATACATCATCAAATCCGCGTACCAGAGGAATTTTACGGTTTGCCACCCTATGGGGATAAACGCCAAAAAGCTTCTCGGGAAGCTGTCTTTTCTGAATGCCGTAATAATGGTAAAAAGCAGCCTGTGCGCCCCAGCAGATATGCAGGGTGGATGTCACATGCTCCTGTGCCCAGTCCATAATGTCGCAGACCTCCTGCCAGTAATCCACCTCTTCAAATGTAATGTCCTCCACCGGCGCCCCGGTAATAATCAGACCGTCAAACTTTCTGTCCCGGATTTCATCTATGGTAGTGTAAAACTTATTGAGATGATTTGCCGATGTATTGACGGACACATGGCTTTTCACGTTAAGAAAAGTAACGTCAACCTGTAACGGTGTATTGGAAAGTGCCCGCAAAAGCTGTAATTCCGTATCCTGTTTCACAGGCATAATGTTCAAAATACAAACCTGCAAAGGACGGATATCCTGATGCATTGCACGGTTTTCATCCATCACAAATATATTTTCGTTTTCCAGTATCTCCTTTGCAGGCAGTTCGCTCTGAATTTTAATAGGCATTTTTAACTCTCCCTTTTTGTCAAATATGCTTGCTTTTATAAATTCGCAGTCCAAACAAAGCTGAAAATGCTTCGTTTAGCTGAAATATTTCTGTAAAAAATCCTCTTCTGAAAGAATGGGAACATTCAGTTCCTTGGCTTTTTTATTTTTAGAGGAGGAAGATGTCACATCGTTGTTAATCAGGCACTCTGTTTTGGAAGTAACGCTTCCCGTCACCTTTCCGCCCCGCTTTTCAATTTCCTCTTTCAGGGCATTTCGGTTTTCAAACGAATTCAGGGTTCCGGTTACCACAAAGGACAGACCCGCCAAATTCTGGTTTTCCGTGCTGCTCTCCGGCTTTTCCAGATGAAGTTCCGGTAAAAGATGGTCTATTTTTTCCCGGTTCGCCGGATTGTTCATATAAGAAACAAATGCTCCCGCAATGACATCTCCCACACCTTCAATGTCACTTAATTCCTCTTCCTTTGCGCTCTGCAGCGCATCCAGGTCATAATCAAAATGCCGGCACAGCATTTTGGCATTCACCAGACCGATATTGGCAATTCCAAGACCGTAAATCAGGCGCGGCAGGGTGGTATTTCTTGCTTTTTCAATGCTGTCCACAAGATTAGCATAGGATTTCTCCCCAAATCCTTCCATATCCACAATGGCATCCCGATGCTCTGCCAGATGAAACAAATCCGCATATTCATGAATAAATCCCATGCTGATGAACTTTTCCAGTGTTGCCTCGGAAAGCCCCTCCATATTCAGGGCATCCCGGCTGACAAACAGCGTAAACGATTTAATTTTCTTGGCGGCGCATTCCGGATTGGTACAATACAGGGTTTCCGTATCGTTCATATTCTGGATTTTGGTCTCTCCGCCGCATACCGGACAGGTTGCCGGAATGGGCAGATTGCCGCTCTGTGTCAGGTTTTCCGCAATCTGGGGAATAATCATATTTGCCTTATAAACCGTAATCCGGTCCCCGATGCCGAGCTTCAGCTCCTTCACAATGCTCACATTATGCACGGAAGCACGGCTCACGGTGGTGCCTTCCAGTTCTACCGGTGTAAAAATGGCAACCGGGTTAATGAGTCCCGTACGGCTGGCGCTCCATTCCACTTCCGTAAGAGTGGTTTCCCGAATTTCATCCGCCCACTTAAAAGCAATGGCATCCCTCGGGAATTTAGCCGTCCGTCCCAGGGATTTTCCGTAGGCAATGTCTTCATACGTAAGCACCAGTCCGTCGGACGGTACATCATAGGTCGGAATTTTATTTTCAAATTCGGAAATGGCGGAAAGTATCGTATCGGGTGTTACCATTTTCCGTTCCACGACTTCAAATCCCTGTTTTTCCAGAAAACGGAACTGTTCCTCTCTGGAATTGTGAAAATCCACATCCTCTGCACTGACCAGTGTAAATGCGTAAAAGCGCACGTTTCTCTTCGCTGTTATTTCGTTGTTAAGCTGTCTGACGCTGCCGCTGCACAGATTTCTCGGATTTTTGTATTTGGCTTCCGCTTCGGGAATTTCTTCATTTATTTTTTCAAAATCCGAATAGGTGATAACCGCCTCACCTCTTAAAACCAGTTCTCCCTTAAATGCAATATTTAAGGGAATGTTCTTAAAGGTACGGGCATTTCCGGTAATGACCTCTCCGATTTCTCCGTTTCCTCTGGTAACCGCTTTGAAAAGTGTTCCGTTTCTGTAAGTTAAAACCACGGTGAGTCCATCCAGCTTCCAGCTTAATATAGCCTCTTTTCCCTGCAGCCAGTCTTTCAGTTCTTCCCGATTTTTGGTCTTACCCAAAGAAAGCATGGGGCTTTCATGGCGCTCTTTTGGGAGTTCTTCCACCGATTCGTAGCCTACGCTTACCGTAGGACTTCCCGATAAAACGATACCCGTTTCCTTTTCCAGCCCTTCCAGTTCCTCATATAACCTGTCATATTCAAAGTTGCTCATAATCTCCCTGTCTTCGGCGTAATAAGCCTTTGATGCCTCATTCAGTGTTTTTATGAGTTCCTGCATTCTTTCCTTTTTGCCGGTCTCCATGTTCTGACTCCTTTACTTTTCCTTTAATCCGCAGTCCGCATACAACTTATTCCGTTCTTCCTCTGTAAGTTCCCGGTATGCGCCCGGTTTTAACCCTTTCAAGGTAATATTCATGACACGTATTCTCTTTAGCCCGCGTACCTCATAGCCAAATGCCCGGCACATGCGCCGTATCTGCCTGTTTAATCCCTGGGTTAAAATAATCTGAAAGGTATACTTTCCCGTTCTCTCTATTTTACAGGGCCTTGTAGTCACTTCCAGTTCTTTCAGATACACACCGCCCCCCATTTTCTTTAAGAAGTCGTCCGTAATCTCTCTGTCCACCCTGACCTGATATTCTTTTTCATGCCCATGCGAGCCCTTCATCATCGCCTGAATGAGGTCTCCGTCATTGCTTAAGAGCAAAAGTCCCTCGGACTCCTTGTCCAGTCTGCCGGCATACGTCACCCTGACCGAGTAGGAAATCATATCCGTAATCAGTTTTTCCGCATGAGGGTCCTTTTCGCTGCAGGTCACACCCTTGGGCTTAAAAAAAGCCAGCACAACCTTTTTGGCTGCCGGTTCCACCTTTCTGTTTCCGACCTTTACGCAGTCATGCCCGCAAACCTCTTCGCCAAGCTTCGCGATTCTGCCGTTTACGGTAACTTTTCCCTCCGAAAGGAGTCTGTCCGCTTCTCTCCGGGAGCATACCCCATTCATGGCAAGATATTTATTTATTCTAATCTTCGTTTCGTCCATTCTTCCATTATAGCAGAGCCTTTGAAAAATTGCCACTGGTAACTTTCCGCCTCCCTCATCCGGCATTCCGGAAACGCAAAAAAGCACATAAAACGTTTCCATTTTACATGCTTTTTCTTTTTCGCTATATACTTTTTTGATTATTCACTGCGGAGCGCCACTACCGGGTCTTTCTTTGCCGCACTTCCGGAAGGAATGATACCGGCAATCAGGGTAAGCAGCATACTAATCAGAATAAGAATGGCTGCCACTATAGGCGGCAGGTAGGCACTCAAATCATTTATTCCCGTCAGATGGTGCAGAATGGCATTGATGGGAATACATAAAATATACGTTATCAGGACGCCCATGGCTCCCGATATGAAACCAATGATAACCGTTTCCGCCGTAAACATATTGGAAACGTTTTTCTTGGATGCACCGATGGCACGCAGGATACCGATTTCCCTTGTTCTCTCCTGCACGGAAATCAGCGTAATGACACCTACCATGATGGAAGAAACAATCAGGGAAACCGCTACAAAGGCAATCAGTACATAGGTAATGGCATTGATAATGGTGGTAACGGAGGACATCATCAGTCCCACATAGTCCGTGTAATGAATTTCCTGTAAATCATCCACTGTCTCATTGTAAGCCGCAATGGCGTCCTCAATCACATCTTTGTCCTCAAAGGTGGTTGCGTACAGATTGATGGCAGAAGGCGACTCTATATCCACATAACCAAGCGTCTTTAAGTTATCCTCATAAGTACTGTCCGAAAAAGTCAGGACTTCTTCATAATAGTCCGCACACTGTTCCGTAGTATACTGCTCCAATTCGCTGTCCAGCATGGCAGCAAGCTGCACGGGCGTTACCCCTGCGAACTGTTCCATCACAGATGCCGCATACTGGGTACGTACCTGCTGTTCAACCGACTGGGCAAACAAATCACGCAGTTCCTCCTCATCCATGGCACTGATATAGTCCTGTATGGTCTGTGCATCCACCGCCATCTGCTCCTGCATAGCCTGCGTCATGGCTGCTATCATATCATCTTTCGTCATGCTTGCCATAGTATCGGAAACGGACTGTTCCACCATGTCATCCGGAGCAATGCTCTTAATCTGCATATAGGCCTGTGCCTTGCCCGCCTCATCCAGTGTGGCAATGTATTCCTTAAATTTATTGGCTTTGACCGTATCCTCAACCGTACCGTCCGTATCTTTGAAAGGAAGACCGGTCAATACATCTATATCCTTTGAGTCCTGCTGTGCCTTAAGGGCATCGGAGTCCTTCGCATGTTCAATCACATACTCCGTGAGCTTGCTGGTATAACCGATAGAACCGTTGGAGGACGCCCCCAGTGCATTTTCATCCGGCTTTACAATACCGACTACATGCAAGGTAAGCGCATTGTCATATAAATATTTGAGCCCGGCATCTGTATTTCTTAAATCCGTATAGGTACCGGTCGCTTCATCATAGGTATAACAGTCGGAGCTTAAAATCGTACGGAAATCCATATTGCAAATGTCCTCATAGCTCCATTTTTCTTCCGGGTATTCCACTTCTGTCTGGTCCTTCATGGACTGGAAAATGGCATCGATATCATCCTTGGATTTCAACCCCAATGCATACAGGGTCAGATCATCCAGTTCATTGTTTTCATCCACGAAAAGCACGACTTCATCGTACCGGGTAGGCCAGTTGCCGTAAATCAGATCGTACTGTTCTTCAATGACCGGGTTAACCAGTTTTCCGTTGTCTCCCGGAATGAGTTCCTTCCATAATAAATACTGGGACTGCATCATGGAAGAAGTGCCGAACGGGCTCTGTTCCTGCATGGTCATCATGGAAGACATATCCGCTCCCATATATTCCATCAGCAAATCCTGCATGAGTTCCTGCGTATCGGAACGGATAATATTGCCGTCCACATTTTTGGTATAAATCAGGAAATCCGTGCTGTAAGAATACTGTACGCCGCTGATTGCCGTATGCAGCACACTTTCTTCGTCCGCCCGCTCTTTTTCAATGTATTCCTTAAAGGATTTCAAATCGTTTTCTTCGGTTTCCATGGAATTCATGGCATTCAGCATATCATAGAACAGTGCCTTGGGATAAATCGCATCGTTTTCATGCACTTCCGTAGACTGTGCCTTTCCCATAAACGTATTTAACAGGGTGCTCACATCCACCACCGTTTCCTCAATGGACAACGGATAGGAAGAAAGGGTCTGTTCCTGCACCTTGTCAATATACATGGTCATGCCCTTGGATACCGCAAAAATAAGGGCTATGCCGATAATACCGATGCTTCCCGCAAAAGCGGTCAGGGTGGTTCTTCCCTTCTTGGTAAACAGATTTTTCAAAGAAAGTCCAAAGGAAGTCCACATGGACATGGAAGGCTTCTTCTTGCCCGCATCCTTCTGGTTTTCTTTTGCTATCTTTGTTTCCTTTTCGTATTCTTCCTTCGTAAGCGGCATGGAATCGTCTAAAATCTTACCGTCCAGCATTTTTACGATACGGGTGGAATATTTTTCCGCCAGCTCCGGGTTATGGGTTACCATGATAACCAGTCTGTCGGAAGCGATTTCTTTCAGAATATCCATAACCTGAATGCTGGTTTCCGTATCCAGCGCACCGGTCGGTTCATCCGCCAGAATAATATCGGGGTCGTTTACAATGGCTCTGGCAATGGCGACTCTCTGCATCTGTCCGCCGGACATCTCGTTGGGCTTTTTATAAAGCTGATTGCCCAGCCCTACTTTTTCCAGTGCTTCCTGTGCCCTCGTGCGGCGTGCCTTTTTCGATACGCCGGACAAAGTCAGCGCCAGCTCCACATTCTGCAGAACGGTCTGGTGTGGAATTAAATTATAGCTTTGGAATACAAATCCGACGGAATGGTTCCGGTAAGTATCCCAATCCCTGTCCTTGAAATTCTTTGTAGATTTTCCGTTAATGACAAGGTCACCGGTGGAATACTGGTCCAGACCGCCTATGATATTTAACATAGTCGTCTTACCGCAGCCGGAGGGGCCTAAGATGGACACAAATTCGTTGTTGCGAAACTGCAAATCAATGCCCTTCAGCGCCTTGACCGTTTCTTCTCCAACGGTGTAGTCTTTCGTTATCTGTTTTAATTCAAGCATTTTTCTCTCCTCTTCTTTAGAAACCTCCGCCGCGAACCATCCGTGGGAAAGCCTCACAAAGGAGATTATACCTACTTTGCGGGTTGTTTGTAAATAAATGAAATATTAAATTAAAATAAAAATACCGGAGTCAGGCTGTTGCACCTGAGTCCGGTATTTAAAATTTTTAATACAATGCTCTGTTTTTAATCCTACACAATACCCTGTGCGGTCATAGCATCTGCAACCTTTAAGAAGCCTGCGATGTTGGCACCGGCAACGTAGTTGCCTTCCATGCCGTACTTCTTGGCAGCATCATCCAGGTTGTGGAAGATATTAACCATGATGTTCTTTAACTTCGCATCTACTTCTTCGAAGGTCCAGCTTAAACGTTCGCTGTTCTGGCTCATTTCCAGTGCGGAGGTAGCAACACCGCCTGCGTTGGCAGCCTTGCCGGGGCAGAACAGAACGCCGCTCTTCTGCAGATATTCGGTAGCTTCCAGAGTAGTGGGCATGTTAGCGCCTTCTGCCACTGCAAATACACCGTTTGCAACAAGAGTCTTGGCATCTTCCAGATTTAATTCGTTCTGGGTTGCGCAAGGAAGTGCGATGTCAACCTTAACGCTCCACTGGTTGGTACCTTCTGCCTTCTTGTCATGATACCGAGCGCTGGGTCTTGCTGCAGCGTACTCGGTCAGTCTTGCACGCTTAACTTCCTTAATTTCCTTAAGGAGTGCTACGTCGATACCTTCGGGATCGTAAATCCAGCCGGTAGAATCGGAGCAGGTTACAGGCTTAGCACCTAACTGCTGTGCCTTCTGGATTGCGTAGATAGCTACGTTTCCGGCACCGGATACAGCGATGGTCTTGCCTGCGATGTCCTTGCCGTTGCACTTTAACATTTCTTCTGTCAGATAAAGCAGACCGTAACCGGTAGCTTCTGTTCTTGCTAAAGAACCGCCGTAGGAAAGTCCCTTACCTGTCAGCACGCCTTCGTAAAGGCCGGTCAGTCTCTTGTACTGTCCGTACATATAACCGATTTCTCTTGCACCGGTACCGATATCACCGGCAGGAACGTCGGTATCTGCACCGATATATTTATGGAGCTCTGTCATAAAGCTCTGGCAGAATGCCATGATTTCTCTGTCAGACTTTCCCTTAGGGTCGAAGTCGGAACCACCCTTACCACCGCCGATAGGCAGACCGGTTAAGGAGTTCTTGAAAATCTGTTCAAATCCTAAGAATTTGATAATACCAAGGTTTACAGAAGGATGCAGTCTTAAACCGCCCTTGTAAGGTCCGATTGCACTGTTGAACTGTACACGGAAACCATTGTTTACCTGAACCTGTCCCTTATCATCTACCCAGGGAACGCGGAACAGAAGCTGTCTTTCGGGAGTACACAGTCTCTCCAAAAGAGCATCTTTTCTGTAAGCTTCTTCATTTGCTTCGATTACAACACGCAGAGATTCCAGAACCTCTTTTACTGCCTGATGGAATTCAGGCTGGGCAGGATTCTTTGCAACTACAAGGTCAAATACCTCATCAACGTATGACATTTTTTACTTCCTCCTTATTTTTGGTTACAAGAAAAAGCACAGAGTAAAGCCCTGTGCTGGTGACGCCGTTGTCCCAAAGCCTATTATAGTACAAGTGTCAGATTTTGCAAAGCACTTTATTTCATTAACACGTAGAAGTTTTAACGTGCTTTTTTGTGCAATTTGTACAAAATCACAAGTAACGCTTCATGACCTCAATATTTTTCTCTTCAAAATCCATCAGCTCCTTGGCAAGCTCCATAGCCATGGAATCCCCCGTGGCATTATGATTCAGGCTCTTGCACATATCCGTAATCCCCCGGTTGCTGCCCTGTATCATAAGCTCTGCCAGATGACTGGTGCTGGTGTTTAACAGGGTATTCATGTGAATAGCGCTTTTCAGCATAAAATCCGCCATGTAATTGGTATGCACGGGCTCCGCTCTCGCCGCCAGCAGTTTATCCATGGCACGGCTGCGGATATCACTGTATTTCAAGGACTGTCTGGATATCTGCAGGGCAAAATCATCCTCATATACCTTATCGCTCAATGTATCAATGGCTTTTATCGCCATTTCCGTATTTTTCTGAATATCCCTGTAAATAAAAATTTCTTCCGGTTTCATGTCTGCTCCTTCTTGCGGCTAACGCCGTTTTCCACAGTATGACACATCCCGGAAGAAATTATACTTTACGTTATGAAATTACATGTTTGAATGGTACGGAATAACTCTATGGTATTACTGTACAAATTCCGCTTTTACATAGCCAATCTGACCATTGTAAATAACCTTGCACCAGTCGCCTTCTCTTGCTACCAGCTCCAGGGATTCCCCGCCGGTTACAATGCCTAACTTGGTCGCGGTTTCACTGGCTGCCGCACGGACATTGACATTTGCCGTTGCCGTTACGGTACCGATGGTATCCACATTGCCGGCACTCTCTGCCACGCTTAAGAACTCGGACTTCACATAGCCGTCCTTGCCTTCGTAGACAATCCTGGTCCAGCCGTTGACCTTCTGCTCCTGTACCTCAACCTTGGTGCCGCCCGCAAGCTTTCCGAGCTTATCCGCGGTTTCACTGTCAGAGCTTCTGACATTGACCGTGGTATTGGCAGTTGCATAAATGGGACCTGCCGGTGTTTCGGGTTCTGTTACAGTTGTATCCGTGCCTTCGTTTGCGGAAACATCTGTATTGCCGCTCACATCGCCGCCGCTTACGTCACCACCGCTTACATCTCCCACCACTTCATTGGCAAGAATAACGGCTGCCGCCTGCTGCACCTGTTGTTCAATGAGCTGCAGGTACTGTAAAAACTCCGGTTTTTCCAGACAGACTTCGTTGTACTCTACGGTAATTTTGTTGTAAAGCTCTACGACATCATCCTGCAGGCAGACCTGACGGATATATTCGGAAATGCTCTCATCCACAACACCTTTGTTAATATAAAGGCTGCCGTCTTCGTTCTTGCAAATGTAAAATGTCTCATAACCTGGCAGATAATCATCCGGATAATAGGAAATAACCACATGGGTATACGCAATCGCCAGATAGGAACCCTCTTCCGGTCCCGGCTTGGTATACACATCTATCAGCGGATAACTTTCAATATAATTGGCAAGTTCGGGAATTTTAATTCTCTCCATGTCATCCAGATTGTTCTGGATGGTCTCAATGGTTTCTACATCACCGCTTGCCTTGGCATCATAATACGTTTTTAAAAGACTGTTTACTTCTGGATATGCATTTAACTCCAATGCAACATCCGGTATCTCCATCGGCGCTGCGTCTCCGTCGGAAACGGCTGCCGTACCATTTGCTACGTTTTGTTCCTCTTTTTCTTTTCCCTTTACCTGTAAAACGATGGCTACCGTGATGGCTACCGCCGCAATCAGTAAAACAGGAAATACGATTTTCCCCCGTGCCAGTATAAAGTCACGAACCAGCAAAGCCCTCTTTTTGATTGTTTCTTTCATCCTGTCACCTTACCTTTAAAAAATCAGAGTGATGTAAAATGCAGCCGACAGGAATCGAACCTGCATTAAAGGCGTCGGAGGCCTCCGTTCTATCCATTAGACTACGGCTGCAAATATTACAAAATTGTTACATCACTCTGATTATAATATCATAAAAGCCACTCTATGTCCAGTAATAGTTTTTATGTTTTACGGAAAATGTTTCCAAATTTACTGATTTATAGGAAAATGCACGTTCAAACGGTACTGATTTATAGATAAATGCTCTTTCAAACGCTGCTGATTTATGACCAAAGTTTCCTCATTATACCAGTTCCACGGTCTTTTTCTGCGAATTATAATAATACACACTGTCCGACAGCTTCTCCTCCGCCGATACGCAGGAAGCATTCACCTCGCAGACCATTTCCTGTAAATTTTCCGCTGTTTCCCCGCTGTTTTCCGGTATTAAAATCAGTTCATGTATGGAACTCGGCAGGATGAAAAAACTGCCGCCGCACTCCCTGTCAAACTGCTCCATCCAGTCATTCACCGCCATGCAGACGGCTCCGAAGCTGCCGCCCCGCAGTGTCATAATGTACATGGGCACATCCGAAGTCAACCCATATATCTCATCTTCTACCAGCTTCACCTCTTCCGGGGTCGTGGGGTTCCATTTCTGCAATAGCATCTCAAACAGCAATTCATGCATATCCTTTAACTCCATACCCAGAATGTTCCGGGTGTTCTTTTCTGCATCCGCAAGCAGTTCTTCTTCGGTAATCTTCCATTTTAAAAGAAGGTCCTTATCTATCTGGATGGAGCCCTTTCCCATCAAATCGTTCATATAGGCATAGTAGCACACTACCGCCAGGTCCAGAAATCTCCGGTGCGGAACATTTTCCAGCATTTCCTTATTTTCTTCGTAATTTATCATTTTTAAGAAAATTCTGTTTTTTACCCTGCCGTAGTCCAAAAAAAATTCAAAGTTCACCGTTCCGATTATCATATTCTGTCTGTAAATTTCACAGATATCCTGTACAACAGAAGGAAGTTCCACTCCCTTTTTGTACGCATCATAAAAGCTTTCCAGATAAATGGTGGGACAGATATCGCTGCCCTTTTCCATAATGCTGATTCCCATAAGCCGTATGCCGTTGTTCTTTTGCACTTCCCTGATGGTAATCTCGCAGTTTCTTCCCATAATGATTTTAATTCTGTCCAATACCGCATTCTGAAATTCTGTATAAGTCATCATAAATAAAAATACCTTTCCTTTTGTGTTGTAGTTTGTGAAATTTCGGTTGTTTTGCAGCCGCTACGGCAACAAAAAAAGACAATAGATACAAAATCTATTGTCTTAAAGGCTTATTTATTGAATAAGATCTGCTTATACTCTGGACAGATATTCACCGGTTCTGGTATCAATCTTAATCTTGTCTCCCTGATTTACGAACAGAGGAACAGAAACCTGTGCACCGGTCTCTACGATAGCGGGTTTGCTTGCGCCGGTAGCGGTATCACCCTTGAAGCCGGGTTCTGTCTCGGTAATCTCAAGTTCTACGAAAAGAGGAGGTTCTACTGCAAATACGTTGCCGTTGTGGGAACATACTTTACACATTTCGTTCTCTTTTACAAACTTAAGGGAATCACCGATGGTTTCCGCATTCAGTGCAATCTGCTCGTAGGTCTCTACATCCATGAAGTTGTAAAGATCACCGTCAGAATATAAATACTGCATATCTTTTCTATCAATACGTGCCTGAGGGCATTTCTCGGTAGGTCTGAAAGTCTTTTCCACTACGCCGCCACTCTTAATGTTTTTCAGCTTGGTTCTAACGAATGCAGCTCCTTTACCGGGCTTTACATGCTGGAACTCAATAATCTGATAAACATTGTTATCTAATTCAATCGTAATTCCATTTCTGAAATCTCCTGCAGATATCATAAAACATCCTCCTAAATTGTCGCGTCTTAATTCATTCTATAGTGTATACTAAAATCCACTATTTTTCAACTCTTTTTTTTATTTCCGTGTGTATTTTCGTCACTTCCCTGCTTCTGCCAGTGCAATCACGCGGTCGATGGCTTCCAGATAGCCGTTCAGTCCCTTGCCGTAAATCTGTCCGTCACAGGCGGGAGCCGTCACGGAAACCTTGCGAAAATCCTCTCTTTCCATGATATTGGAGATGTGAATTTCCATTTTGGGAACGGTTATGCTCGCCAGTGCATCATGGATGGCATAGCTGTAATGGGTGTAGGCGCCGGGATTGATGACAATGCCCTCTGTTCCGTCGAAGTAGGCATCCTGGATTCTGTCGATGATGGCGCCTTCGTGATTACTCTGGAACACCTCTATCTGTGTGCCGGTTTCTTTACCCTTTTCGGCAATCAGATTTAATAAGTAGTCATAGTCCTGCGTGCCGTAAACGGCTTTTTCCCGAATACCCAGAAAATTCAGATTGGGTCCGTTGATAACTAAAATTTTCATTTGTTTCCTTCCTTTCCGATAACTCCGCATGCCGCAAGTTCTTTCAGAATTTCTTCTATAATAGTGTCCGTATCCTTGCCGTCCACCGCAATCACACTGTCCGCTGCCTCCGTATAAATGGAATTTCTTTCTGCAAGCAGCGTCTGTATCCTCTTTCTGGGATTTTCACATTGCAGAAGCGGTCTGGTGGTGTCCCCGGAAAGTCGTCCCCAGATGGTTTCCGGCTCTGCCTTGAGGTAGATAACATGTCCCATCTTTTTTAATAACGGTCTGTTTTCCTCCCGAAGCGGCATACCTCCGCCCGTGGAAATAATGTGGCATCCCGGCTCATCGGTCAGTGTTTTCATACATTCGGTTTCCACGCCTCTGAAATAAGCTTCACCATTTTCCGCAAAGATATCCGTAATGCTTTTTCCTTCTTTTTTTTCAATCCATTTATCGGTGTCCTCCACCGTCATATGCAGTTTATAGGAAAGCTTTATGCCGATGGTGGACTTGCCGCATCCCATAAATCCAATCAGTACGATGTTTCTCATGCGTCCTTCAGCCTTTTGTAAATTTCTTCGGCCTGCTCCTTTGTAATTTCCGTTTTGTTCCACAATTCATAGGCAATGATGCCCTGGTACAGAAGCATTTTCAGTCCGTTAAACGCCCTGCCTCCCTGTTCCTTTACCTTTTTCATAAACAGGGTTTCTTCCGGATTGTAGATAAGGTCGTAACCGGTGTGAATCATCCGGTAAAAATCATCCTCTTCTATGGCGGCATGCTCCGTATGGGGATGCATTCCCACATTGGTTGCCTGAATGGCAAGGTATTTTTTTTCGGGAAGCGTCCGGTAATCCGCTATGGACTTTGCCGTTGCCACCTCATATCCCGCATAGGTATTGACCTCCGCGGCAATGGCCTCCGCTTTCTCCACGGTACGGTTCAGAATGTAAACATGATGCGCCCGCTCGGCTAACATCACGGCTACCGCTCTTGCCACCCCGCCGGCTCCGATTAAAATAACATCTTCTCCGTCTATCCGGATGCCGTCGCTTACCATGGCGCGGTACAATCCGGGCATATCGGTATTGTAGCCCACATAACCGTCCTCCACCCGCACCAGGGTATTGACCGCACCGATTTTGGCTGCCAGACTTTCCACATCCTTAAGATACGGCATAATTTTTTCCTTATAGGGAACCGTCACATTCATTCCCAGTATATTTAGGGCATACGCGCCCTCTACCGCTTCCTTTAGTTTTTCCGGCTCTGCCACTAAAAAAGGCACATAGGTCAGATTATTGCCGGTAAGCTCCGCCAGCCCGTTGTGAATCAGCGGGGATTTTGTGTGCTCCACCGGATTGCCGATAAGGCCGCAGGTTCTGGTGTGGCCGTCTATGAGCGGTCCTGTTTCGTTTCTCATAACTTTCTCCCGTTTCCGCCTGCCCGGGATGCCCCCAGGCAGACTCTTTTTCTAAACATACTTTCTTAACGTATTTTGTTACGCATTTTTCTGTGGTAAAAATAAAGCACGATACGCTCCAGATAGCGTTTTAAGACAATCTGGATTTCTTCCTTGGGGTGAATGGGCTTTACCAGATAGGTATCAATGCCCGCCTTTTTCGCTCCCCAGATATCCGTAAATAACTGGTCCCCCACAAAAACGGTATTCTCCGGGGTTGTCCCCATTTTTTCCATGGCAAGCAGATACCCCTTCACGCCGGGTTTGCCCGCCTTGTAAATATAGGAAGCATGCACCGCGTCGGCAAACATTTTGACACGCGGCTCCTTGTTGTTTGACAAAAGCAGCGTCTGAAAGCCTAAGCTGTCCAACCGTTTGAACAAGGCGACTGCCTTTTCATCCGCCGGTGCTCCGTGGGGAACCAGCGTATTGTCTATATCAAAAATCACGCCCCGGAAGCCCTTTTCGTATAGCTTCTCGTAGGGAACGTCTGCTGCGGTAACCGCTTCATGGTCCGGGTAAAATCTCTCTAACATAAAACTCCGTTCTTTCTGCAGACCGGCATCCCGTGCCGTCTGAACAAGAAAACAGCATGTGTATCCCCACATGCCATTTTTCAAACTGCCCTTTTATTTTTCTTTCAATACATTTTTCAGTTCATCCATGAAAGTGTTGATGTCCTTAAACTCACGGTATACGGATGCAAAACGCACATAGGCAACTGCGTCTAAATCCTTTAATTTATTCATTACCAGTTCGCCGATAACCTCGCTGGGAATTTCCTTTTCTTCCATATTGAAGATTTCGGTTTCCACCTCATCCACAAGCTGGGTAATCTGCGTAGCGCTGACCGGTCTTTTATGGCAGGCTCTGAGCACCCCCGCCTCAATTTTGGCACGGTCGTAGGTTTCCCGGTTATTATCCTTTTTAATGATAATGAGCGGAATGGTTTCAATCTTTTCGTAAGTGGTAAAACGCTTGTCGCACTCGTCACATACACGCCGTCTGCGGATAGAATTGTTATCCTCGGCAGGTCTGGAATCAATAACCCTGGTATTTTCATGACCACAGAAAGGACACTTCATAAGAACCTCCATTCACTTTTACACGTAAATTTACAAATATTTTATACTATTTCCGTACATCTGTCAAACAAAGAAGCCGCAAAACCCTTAAATATCCACTAAAATGATGTCCGGGCCAATCTGCTTGATATCACGGTAGGGAATACAGTAATCTTCCTGACATTTGAAGAAGCCTTCCCATTTATTTCCCTTGGGCACAAAAATCTTATGTATGCACCCCGTCCGTTCGTCAAATTCCAGATCCGAAACTCTGCCGAGCTGCTTGCAGTTCCGCAGGTTGATTACCATTTTGCATTTAAAATCCGAATAGAGCATTTCCTTCACCCGTTTTTATTTATCATATGCCCGTTTCCAGAAGATGGCACTTTCTCCCGGCCTTTTTCCTGCATAATTTTTTCCGAAATGTCCATACTATCCTTCATCAAAACGCTGCCGGTTTCTTCCGGGATGCGCAATGTAACAGGGAAAGGACAGACGATTATGGCACAGGGAAAAGTAGAAATCTGCGGCGTAAATACTGCAAAACTGCCGCTTTTAAATTCCACCGAGAAGGAGGTACTTTTTGCCCGTATTTCGCAGGGTGACCACGCTGCCCGAGAACAGTATATCGAAGGCAACCTGCGCCTTGTGTTAAGTGTCATCAAACGTTTTTCCCAGAGCAACGAAAATGTGGACGATTTGTTTCAGATTGGCTGCATCGGTCTTATTAAAGCCATTGACAATTTCGATTCTACCCTAAATGTGAAGTTCTCCACCTACGCCGTACCCATGATTATTGGGGAAATCCGTCGCTTTCTTAGGGACAACAACGCGATAAGAGTGTCCCGTTCCTTAAAAGATACCGCTTACAAAGCCATCTATGCCAAAGAGGCTCTCACAAAGCAGCATCTGAAGGAGCCCACCATGGAAGAAATCTCCAAAGAAATCGGCATCTCCACGGAAGACATTTCCTATGCGCTGGATGCCATCCAGAACCCCATGAGCCTTTATGAGCCCATTTTTACGGACGGCGGCGACACTCTCTATGTGATGGACCAGATAAGCGATAAAAAAAATAAAGAAGAGACGTGGGTGGAACATCTCTCCTTAAACGATGCGATGAAAAAATTAAACGACAGGGAACGGGAAATCATTTCCCTGCGCTTCTTTTCCGGGAAAACCCAGATGGAAGTGGCGGAAATAATCGGTATTTCCCAGGCACAGGTCTCCCGCCTGGAGAAAAACGCCCTCCGCACCATGCGCACTTATCTGACCGCGTGACCGGCGTCTTCCGGCACGCTTTCTGTCCGCATCCTGCATATTCTGTCCATCGGGCATGCTTTCTGCCCGCATCCTGCAAATCCTGTCCTACAGGCAATCCCGTCCGGTAGGCAAACCGCCCTTATTTGCGGTATTCAAACAGGCGGTCATTCATCCAGGCAATGGCATCCGTGATGCCGTCATCCGAAAATTCAAATGTCGCATGCTGCTTCTGTTCCTCCGGAGTCTTAAAAAAATTAAAGGGCTCCGGCCACACGCTGACATACAGCTTCTTTTCCTCGTTCTCCTCTTTTTTCTCCAGACGGTAACGCATCCCCTGATGGCTGCCCGTATATTCTGTTTTCTTTAAGTATTCCAAGGATAAAATATCTTCCGGTTTTATCATATTTCTCCGTACCTTTCCTGATAGCCTTCTTTAAGAGTAGCACATTTTTCACTGCCGTTCAATTTCTCTTTTTAACTGTTTCATAATCTTCTTTTCCAGTCTGGAAATATAGGACTGGGATATTCCGAGCATCTGCGCCACTTCCTTCTGGGTCAGTTCCTTGCCGTCCGGCGTATTCAGACCGAAACGCAGGTTTACAATCGTCCTCTCCCTCTCCGAAAGCTTGTTGACTGCCTTCATCAGAAGCTTCTTTTCCGCTTCCATCTCCAAATCCCGGTAAATAATATCTTCGTCCGTTCCCAGAATATCCGACAGAAGAAGCTCGTTGCCGTCCCAGTCCACGTTTAAGGGTTCGTCAATGGAAACCTCCAGACGGGTCTTGTTGTTTCGCCGCAGATACATTAAAATTTCATTCTCAATGCAGCGGGACGCATACGTTGCCAGCTTAATGTTCTTTTCCGGGTTAAAGGTGTTAATGGACTTTATGAGCCCGATGGTTCCGATGGAAATCAGGTCTTCCACTCCCACGCCGGTGTTGTCGAATTTCTTGGCTATGTAGACCACCAGACGCAGATTATGTTCAATTAAAATAGCCCTTGCCTCCTTAGCGGAGTCCGTGGCAAGCTCGCCGATGACCTCATTTTCCCTATCGGTTTCAAGCGGCGGCGGCAAAATTTCCGTTCCGCCTATGTAATGAATTTCTTCCTTGGACACTTTTCCGGGATGAAAGCGAAAAAAACTTCTCTCCCTGTTAAAAAAGCGATATTTTATTTTTTCGGCAAGCTCACTGCCCGCCGCTACCATAACCATTCCGTTCATATTTATTTTGTTCCTTTCACACAAATTCCTTCTACATTTTCTTAAGAAGTGCGGGGTGAAGCAAAATCTGATAGCTCCCCTGCACGGACAGGATATTTTCGCTGACTCCTATATACACCTGCCCTGGGCTGACATTCTCCCCGTCCGCCTCTATGGTAAGCTCTGCGACCGGATATCCCGGCAGAATGCCCTTACTGCAGCCCACGCTGCGAAAAGGTATCATCCTGAGTCCCGGCAGACCTTCCGGATAAAGCTTTTCAAAATTCTCTTTTTCCATAAGGCAGACCGGTTTGCCGCTGATGGGTTCCCTGAGTCCGTTTCCGGTATCCACCAGTCCGGTAAGCGTCTGTACCCTGTTCTGCCCGTCCGGTAGCTTAACCTTTACAAAGGAAGCCTCCTTCTGTTCTTTTCCCGCAGCCCGGTATGCAAAAATCATGCATAAAACAGCACCGATGAGCAGGATGCCTCCCATACCAAACAGGTACTTTTTAAGAAACGGCACAAAATGAAGCAGGGCAAAAAAGGCGCCGCCGAACAAAAACGCATAGCCTATCATCTGCTCCAGTAGCTTCTTAAACAGGGCAAAACTGTCCGGCCGGAACGTGATATACAGGACTCCGGCATTCACGGGTATTCCCACAAACAGGATTTTCACAGGTACATAAGAGAATGGTAAAAAAAACATGAGACAGTAGCCTGCTCCGCCCAGTGCCGCTCCGGCAAGCAGTCTTTTCCACGTGGCAGTGTGATTGAGATTTCTGTTTACCAGAAGCAGCAGATAAAGATTCATGGCAAAATCCAGCAGAAACAGGCTGTCTATGTAGATTTCGTACTGCATGTTTTCTCCTCCGCCTTATGAAGTTCATACATTTCCTGTATGAGAATGATTATAAGGTCTTCCCTGCGCAGAATTTGTCATTATTGCAAAACGAACGGTCTTTTTTTTCCAAGCTTTTTCGACAGCACAAAAAAGCGGAAGATGTTCTCTTCCGCTTTTTTTATTATGCAATTCTGTCAAACGATTTCTTTGGTCAGCCCTTCCCCGATTATTTGTTTCTCTGTAAGAAATCGGGAATTTTCAAAGACTTGGTTGCCACATTGGAACGTAAGTCTGCAGGGGGCTTCTGGATGCCGCTTAATGCCTGATTGACATTGGGAATGGCTCCGGTATTGCCGGGTGCCATCACAACGGGCTTTCTTGCTGCTTCCTGTCCGTTTACCTGATAGGAAGTAGGCTGGATAAATCTGCTGCCATTGCCATAGGAACCAAATCCGGGTTTTGCGGCGGTCTTTTCTGCAGGTGCTTCCAGTCCGGTTGCAATAACGGTGATGGTGCAGGTATCCTGCTTGGTTTCGTCATACATAGCACCGAAGATAACGTTTACTTCGTCTCCGGTCAGCTCTCTTACATAATCGGATGCTTCAGAAGCATCGTTTAAGGTAATGTCACCGGATACATTGATGATAACGTGGGTAGCGCCGGTAATGGTGGTTTCCAGCAGAGGGCTTTCCACTGCCATCTTGACTGCTTCCAGTGCCTTGTCGTCGCCCTTGCCGGTACCGATACCGATGTGGGCAATACCCTTGTCCTTCATAACGGTCTGTACGTCTGCGAAGTCAAGGTTGATAACAGCGGGTACGTTAATCAGGTCGGTAATACCCTGTACTGCCTGCTGCAATACTTCATCTGCTTTCTTAAGTGCTTCCGGCATGGTGGTACGCTTGTCCACAATTTCAAGAAGCTTGTCGTTGGGAATAACAATCAGGGTATCTACATTACCCTTAATATGTTCAATACCTGCAAGAGCATTGGTCATACGTGCTTTTGCTTCAAAACGGAAAGGCTTTGTCACAACGCCGACGGTGAGGATGCCCATGTCCTTGGCAATCTTGGCTACGACAGGTGCTGCACCGGTACCGGTACCGCCGCCCATACCGCAGGTAACGAATACCATATCCGCACCTTCCAGAGCTGCTGCAATTTCTTCTGCGCTTTCCTCGGCTGCCTTCTCCCCTACTTCCGGCTTGGCTCCTGCGCCAAGACCCTTGGTAAGCTTCTCTCCAATCTGCAACAGCTTGGGAGCCTTACACAACTGAAGCGCCTGCTTATCGGTGTTGACTCCGATAAACTCCACTCCGTCAATATTTTCATCTACCATTCTATTTACAGCATTGTTGCCTGCACCGCCGACACCGACTACGATAATCTTTGCTGCAGCATCTGCATCGTTTGACTTAATCTCTAACAAGGGAATATCCTCCTTACTTCCTACTAAACTCCATATAACCTATCATATAATTATTTGCGTAAATTAGCAACCTCTTTTTTGAGAAATTTTCATAAAATAATGAAGCTTTATTCTCCGGTGTCCGGGGTTAAAATCGGGCGGAAAGTCTTGCCGCCGTCATCATCCCGTAAATCCAGGGTACCGCTTTTGCCCGCAAGCGCTTCACTTAAATTATGAAGGCGGTTCAGCTTTTCATCCAGATAGTCCCGGCTTCCCAGAAGCACCCTGATGTTTCCGGTATACAGGGTGATTTCCTTGGAAGTGCTTAATGATATCTTGTCCGCATCAATCTCATACTTGGGCAAGCTCTTGGTAATTTCCAGAATGAGTTCAAAAATTTCCGAATCTTCCACGGGAAGCTTCTGGTTCAGCACCACTTCATCCACGGCAATGCCCGATACCTCGGGAATGCCCGCCGTATAGGTGCCGGAAATTTCCATAACCGTGCCTTCGTCGTCAAAGTAAACATTCTGCCCTACATATTTTAAATAGCCTGCCAGTTTTTTCTCCTTCACTTCGATTTTGATGCTGTCGGGCGCCACGACCTCCACGGACATGGACGCAATAAACGGCACATCCCTGATTGGCTTGTTTTTGTATACCAGGGACAGGTAAAGGGAATTGTGGCTTAACTCATCCGTCATTACCATGTCCTGGATTTCCTCACTGGTGTAGTGCACATTTCCGGTCACGGTCACGTTTTTTACCATGTGTGCCCGATAAAAAAGATAACCGCCGCCAACCAGAACAATAAGCGATATCCAGAATATCAGCAGCTTGATATATATCTTTTTTCTTCTCATTTTTCTGTAATCATTGTTATACACCGTATATTCGCACTCCTAACTCCCGCAAATCCCTGCAGATATTTTCATAGCCGCGTTCGATGAATTTTCCTCCGTCCACTGCCGTGGAACCCTCCGCCGCCGCTCCGGCTATCACAAGGGCCGCTCCGCCCCTCAGTTCCGTGGCGGAAACTGTGGAACCCCGCAGCCTTTCCACTCCCTGCACCCGGACCTGCCGGCTGTCTTCCTGTTCTATTTTGGCTCCCATCTCTTTCAGCGCGGAAAGAGTATGGAACCGGTTTTCAAAAATAGTTTCTTTCAGTACGCTTTCGCCGTCCGCCACCGCACAGACCGTTAAAAACAGGGACTGCATATCCGTGGGAAATCCCGGGTACGGCTCTGTTTCCACATAGCCCATCGCCTTCGGCCGCTCATCCATCTGGACATAAAGACCTTCTTCGTTTTCCTGTATCAGGGCTCCCATCCGTCTGGCTGCCAGCAAGGACGCTTCCATCTGTCCCGCCGGTGCATCGTACAAAAGCACTTCGCCACCCGCCGCCATGCAGGCGCACAGATAGGTTCCCGCCACAATCCGGTCTCCGGGAATACGGAAATGGCATCCGGTCAGCTTCTCTTTTCCGTGAATACAAATGTCCGAAGTACCGCCTCCCGTTATGTCAGCTCCGCAGGCATTTAAAAAATCGCAAAGACAGACAATCTCCGGTTCTCTTGCCGCTCCGTGCAAAACGGTGTCCCCCTCCGCACAGGCTGCTGCCAGAATCACATTTTCGGTAGCTCCCACGCTCGGCATATGCAGGTTGATTTCCGCACCCGTAAGTCCCTTTGCACAAGCATAAATGCCCTGGGGATGTTCCGTAATCTCCGCTCCCATTTTCGTAAGGGCGGAAAGGTGCATGTCTATGGGGCGCTTCCCGATGACACAGCCTCCGGGGTATTCCAGAAAGACGGCGCCCACCCTTCCGAGCAGGGCTCCCAGGAGAATAACGGAGGAACGCATCCCCCTTACCGCCTCTGCGGGCATGCCGCTTAGCGCCGGGTAAAGCTCCACTTTTTCCGCATTTACCTTTAAGCTGCTGTTTTCCCAGCTCACAAGGCAGCCCAGACTCTTCAGTAATGTCTGCATCAGGTATACATCCTTAAGCCGGGGGCAGTTTTCGATGACACAGGTTCCCTTCACCAGAAGCGTGCCAGCCAGAATGGGAAGCACCGCATTCTTGGAACCCTGTATTTTCACCTGTCCCTGCAGGGCTATTCCTCCATGGATATAAACGGTTTCCAAAATCATTCCCCCATAAATACCTGTTACCTTTATACTATTCAGGTTCGGGGGAATGGTTCTAAGCGTCCTTTAACGGTATTTTCTTTGCAACATTCAAAACAATGCCGATTTCCGCAAGCTGGAACAGCACCGCAGTACCGCCGTAACTGATAAACGGCAGGGAAATACCGGTATTGGGAATGGTTGCCGTAACAACGGCTATGTTTAAGATAACCTGAATTGCCATATGGCCCATCACACCTACCACTAAAAGGGCGCCGAACAAATCCGGTGCATTGTTGGCAATGACCATAAGTCTCCAGATTAACATCACAAACATCAGAATAATGGCAATGGCTCCGAAAAGCCCCAATTCTTCACAGATAATGGAGAAAATCATATCATTCTGCGCTTCCGGGATGAAGCCCAGCTTCTGCATACTCTGTCCCAGTCCCTTGCCCCAGATGCCGCCGGAACCGATGGCATACAGTGCCTGCAGGGTCTGATAACCGGTATCGCTGACATACTCCTCGGGATGCAGCCAGGCAAGAATTCTCTTAAAACGGAAATTGGAGGTTTCGGAAGTTGCCATTTTGTCAACCATAATGACAAATGCCGCGGCAAGGGAAACGCCTCCCACTCCCATGAACACAAACTTTTTGTAATCGGAGCTTGCCACGAATACCATCAGGAATACAATACCCATAATGATAATCGCAGAGCTTAAGTTGGACGTAATTTTCCAGACCATCAGGACAATGGGCGCCGCCATTGCCATCAGGGTAATAAATCCGCGCCAGGTTTTGACCGTTTTTCCCATTTTGCAGATGATGACCGCAAAGAATAAAATCATACACAGCTTGGCGATTTCCGCCGGCTGGATGGACAGACCGCCGATACGGAACCAGCGCTTTGCATGGTTTGACTCATAACCAAACGGAATGATGAGCAGCAATAACACCGCGGACGCTATGTAGCCGAGAATGTAAAACCTTTCCCAGAAATGGTAGGGAATGTTGGCTACAATAATCATGCCCACCAGTCCCAGCGCCGTTGCCTTCAACTGCTTTGTCAGGTAAAAGGTGGAGCTTCCGTACTTCTGCAGCGCCTCATAAGAGCTGGTGGAATACAGCATAACCAGACCGAATCCCAGAAGGAAAAGCACAATGAACAAAAGGCTGTAGTCAAAGAAATATTCAGATTGTCCTTCTTTCTTTTTCTTTCTCACCCTATCACCCCTTCAGTTCGTGTACATATTCCTTGAAAATTCTGCCGCGTTCTTCATAATTATCAAACATACCCCAACTTGCACAGGCAGGGGAAAGCAAAACAGCATCTCCCGGCTCCGCTGTTTCCACGCAGATGTCAAACGCTTCCCTAAAAGTATCCGCCATGCGGATTTTTGTAAATCCGTGCGCTCTTGCGCAGTCCGCAATAATCTTTTTGGTCTGTCCTATTAAAACCAGACATTTTACTTTTCCGTCAAAAGCTTCAATCCAGTCGTCAAACGGAATTTCCTTGTCAAAGCCTCCGCCGATTAACACGGTGGGACGGCTCATGGCGCGGATACCCTGAATGGCGGCATCCGGATTGGTGCCCTTGGAGTCGTTATAGTAAATAACGCCGTTTTTCTCCGCAACGTATTCAATACGGTGCTCTACCGCCCGGAATTCTTTGATAACCTTTTTGGACACCTCGAGAGGTACACCCATGCCGTCCGCCATGGCAAGCGCCGCCATCACATTTTCCACATTGCAGCGTCCCACTAAATTCATGTCCGTATGTACGTTTAAGATAACTTCTTTTTCCCCGCCAAGGCGTCTGACAATGTAGTCGCCTTCCTGATAGTAGCCCTCTTCCAGTTCATGGACGGATGAGAAAAATACCACCTTTGCGGGACATTCTTTTGCAAATGCCGACAGATACGGGTCCTCATAATTCAGAACACAGATTTCATTCTTGGTCTGGTTTTTACAGATGGACTCCTTGACCGCCGCATAGTTTTTCATGGTATGGTGTCTGTTTAAGTGGTCGGGCGTGATATTTAAGATAGCGGATACCGCCGGCTTAAAACTGTGGATGGTTTCTAACTGGAAGCTGCTGATTTCCGCAACGGTAACAGAAGTTTCCGTGGTTTTATCCGTCTCCGCCGTGTAGGGGTTTCCGATATTGCCCACTACAAACACCGGCTCATAATAAGCTTTCATGATTTCGCCCACCAGTGTGGTCGTGGTGGTTTTGCCGTTGGTTCCGGTAATGGCAATCAGTCTGCCTTTTTCCATCTGATAGCCCAGTTCAATTTCCCCTGAAATGGGAATATTTCTTTCTGCAAATTTCTGCACAAAAGGCGATTCTATGGGAACTCCGGGGCTTAAAACCACAGCCTCCACTTCTTTCTCCACATCCGCCGGTAAGGTTTCTCCGTAGCAGACCGCTTTGTATCCTTCCGGCAGCTTTTCCTGAAGTTCCTCTGCCGTTATTCCCTTCTTACTGTCAAACAAAATGCTTTCCGCTCCCATTTTGGTAAGCAGGCCCACTGCGGCAATCCCGCTTTTTCCTCCGCCTACTACCAATACTTTTTTGTGTTTCAAATCCATTTTTCTAACCATGCCTTTCCTCGATTTACTCTTATATCCTTATAATCCCAACAGGGCAAGAAGACTCACCATGGCTGTCAGAATCGAAAAAACTGCCGTAATTTTGGCTTCCGACCACCCGCATAATTCAAAATGGTGATGCAGGGGAGCCATTTTAAGAAGGCGTCTGCCTCCGGTCAGCTTAAAATAAGCCACCTGGACAATGACCGATACCACTTCCAGAAAATACACCAATCCCACAAGGGGGATAAACAGCGGCATGTGCAGGGCATAGCTTACCGACACCACAAAACCGCCGAGCGCCAGCGAACCGGTATCTCCCATAAATACGCTGGCGGGGTATACATTAAACAAAAGAAATCCAAGCAATGCGCCCGCTCCCGCACCCGTCACCGGCTCTATCCCGCTCTGCATGCCAATGGCAGCCACGGAAAAGAACACTGTCACAATCAGGGTGACACCCGTGGCAAGACCGTCCAGCCCGTCCGTAAAATTAGTGCCGTTTACGGTTGCCGTCGTCACGAAAAACAGGAAGGGAACGTTAAAAACCCCCAGGTCAATCTGCCTGTCTGAAAACGGTATTTTCATCAAAAAGGCAGAGTCCGCATACCGGCTTAAATAGACGGCATAAAGCGCCGTCACCAATAGCTGCAGCAGAAACTTTGTACCCGGTGAAAGCCCCATGGAACGCCTGAGCACCACCTTTAAGTAATCATCCAGAAGCCCCACCATTCCGAAGCCCGCTGTCAGAAACAGGATGGGCATTATCTTCGGATACCGCTTTACAAACAAAAGACCGGTAAGTATCATGGCTCCCACAATGATAATGCCGCCCATGGTCGGAGTTCCGTTTTTCTTCAAATGGGTACCGGGACCGTCCTCTCTTACGGTCTGCCCCACCCGCAGTTTCTTAAGAACAGGGATGAGAACCGGTCCCATCGCCACGCTTAACGCAAACGCCAAAACTGCCGGAAATAAACTGATATTCTGCATTCTGCGCCCTCCCGGTTAATTTTCAGCGGGTATTTCGGCGCCATTATTTTTATTATAATCCATAATACCCAAATAAGGAAGAATATTTTCAAAAAGCTGCTTCACAACCGGTGCGGCAATCTGTCCTCCGTAGTAGGTTCCCGTCGGATGGGTGATGATTGCCATGGCTATGATTTCCGGGTCATCCGCCGGGGCAAAGCCCACAAAAGACGCAATGTATTTGCCGGTTCCCCTTGGAAGCGTCTGGCTGGTTGCCGTCTTTCCTCCTATCCGCGCACCCTCTATGTACGCCTTTTTTCCGCCGCCCTCCGCCACTACTTTTTCCAGCATTTCCCTCATGGTGGCGGAAGTCTCCGACGATACAATCTGTTCCGATACCGGATATTCAAAGGTTTCCACACAGTTCCCCTCTGCATCCGTTACCTCCACGCCGAAATGGGGGGTAATCAGATTGCCGCCGTTTACAATGGAGGCGGCGGTTGTCAGAAGCTTAATGGGCGTAATCTGAAAGGACTGCCCGAAGGAAATGGTGGCAAGCTCCACCGCTCCGATGTTCTCCTCTTTGTGCATAATGGTTCCGGCTTCTCCCGGCAAATCCACGCCGGTTTTCTGCAAGAGTCCGAACTTTTCAAAGTAGTCGTAATAGGTTTCCACTCCCATACGCAGTCCTACGGTGATAAACACCGGATTGCAGGAGTTCATGGTGGCATGCACAAAGTCCTCGGAGCCGTGCCCTCCTACTTTGTGGCAGCGGATTTTCCGGTCCTCCACAATAATGAAGCCGGGACAGGAAAAGGTGGACTGCGGTGTCACCACACCTGACTCCAGTCCGGCAGCCGCCGTAATAATTTTAAACGTGGAGCCCGGCTCATAGGTATCGTTGATGCAGCCGTTTCTCCACATGGCATTTAACAAATTCTGTTTTTCCTGTTCGGAAAGGTCATCCCCCGAGGAAATGCTGTTGCCCGATACGTCCGTTCCGCTGGCATATTTTAAGATGTCCTCCGTCAGCACGTAGGGCTCGTTCAAATCAAATTCCGGCGTGTTCACCATAGCCAGAATTTCTCCGGTTTTCGCATTCATGACAATAATGGAAACACTCCTGGCTTCCTTGGTTTCCATCGCCTGATAAGCAAGCTGGGTCGCATAGCTCTGGATATTCATATCCATGCTGATATGTAAATCACCGCCGTTTACCGGCTCTATGCGGCTCTCTCCCGCTTCCTCCACTTCAATGCCCCTGGCATCGGTCACCGTTAAAATGGTGCCTTTTTTTCCTGCCAGATACTCTTCGTAAATGACCTCCAGCCCGATAATGCCCTGGTTGTCGCTGCCGGTAAAGCCCAGCACCTTGGAGCCTAACTCCCCGTAAGGATAAAAGCGTTTGTAATCTTCATCCACCTTTACCCCGGCAAGGTCATACTCCCGGATGCGGTCCCCGGTTTCTTTGTCCACGTTGCTTTTAATACGCTCAATGGACGAATATTTTTCCACCCGTTTGCGGACATATTCTTCCGACAAAGACAGCTCCTTACACAGCATGGAAATAACCGCTTCCCTGTCCTCTATCTGGTTGTAAATGACGGAAATGGTGCAGACCGTCCGGTTATCCGCAATCACGGTGCCGTTGCAGTCCAGTATCCGTCCCCTTGCCGCCTTGATGCTTCTTTCCCTCTCATGCAGCTCCTGCGCTTTCGCAGAATAATAATCGGCTTTCGCCACCATCAGGTACACAAGCCTGAAAAATAAAATTGCCAAAAGTCCCGCACAGATAAAAAACGTGACGGTTATTTTTTTCCGGTAATGGGTTTTATGGGGGGTATTTAACATAATAACCTCACAAAAAAGGTCTTGTTATACTCTATTCCCTTTTTTATGAGGTTATGTATTTTACTCTGATGGAATGGGGTCGTAATTGGTTCCCACCGGATTTCCGGTCTCCGGGTCTAACAGTTCATTGGTGTTCGGGTCAATGTAATAGCCGGTTTCCGGGTCTTTTTCAAAGCTCTTCCAAGCCGGTGTGGTGCCCATATCGCCGTAATCCGCCGGGTCCGTGCTGGGTTCTTTTACCACCGGAGTGCCGTATTTTCTGGTATCCTCCAGCTTCTTTTCTTCCAGCTCCTTTAATTCTTTTTCGGAAAGCTCTTCCGTCATAAAGATACCCATGTAAGGCAAAACTTCCGTCAGGACATTCCTGGCAATAATGGCTGCCTGTCTGGTACCGCCGGTCTGGTCCGGCATGTTGGGTCTGTCGATTACCACATAAACGGCAATCTGCGGGTCGTCCGCCGGTGCAAAACCGATAAAGGAAACCACGTATTCTCCGTTTCCTCGGGGAAGGGTCTGTGCGGTACCGGTCTTGCCGCCTATTAAATAGCCGGCAGGTCTTGCGGATTTACCGGTGTTGCCGGTGTAATTGGGGTCGCATACCGCTTCGCCGTACTCCCTTAAATAAGCGGAAGTACTCTCGGATACCACCTGTTTTAACACACGCGGTTCGATGTTTTTTACTACGGCGCCGTTTGTGGTGCGTATCTGTTTTACCATGTGGGGTTCGTAATAATAGCCGCCGTTAATTAAGGCACAGTAGCCGGTAATCATCTGAATCATGGTGACGTTAAAGCCCTGTCCGAAGGAGCTGACCGCCAGGTCCGTCTGGTCGATTTTCTCCGCACCGTGCACCAGTTCCGCCGTTCTGGCTTCACCGGCAAGGTCAATATTGGTCTTTAAGCCCAGATTGAAATTTTTCTGATATTCCGCAAAGGTTTCCTTTCCGATGGCGAACGACATTTTCATTAACGCCACGTTGCAGGAACTGGCAATCGCATGCTTTACGGTAACCGTTCCGTCGCCGTACCGGTTGTGGCACCGGATTTTGTGACCGCCCACCTCCAGGCTGCCTCCGCATTCAAAAGTATCCGTATCGTGGATTTTTCCGGTTTCCAGTCCCATTGCCACCGTAAAGGGTTTGAAGGTGGAACCCGGTTCATAAGTATCCGTAATGCAGAAATTTCGCCAGATGCTGTTTAAGGTTTCGTAATAGGTATCGTTTTCCTTCATCAGGGCAATCTGGTCTTCATCGTAATACGCACTCAAATCATAGGGACTGTTCAAATCGAAGGTCGGAGCACTCGCCATGGCAAGCACCTCTCCGCTGTTTACGTCCATGACGATGCAGCCGATGTTGTTTGCCGCCTGTCCCTCTTTATAATTGTCCTTGTATTCCACCCAGAAATCGTTCAGCTTTTCTTCCACGATGGACTGGATGTTGGCATCAATGGTGCTGACAATGGTATAACCGTCCTGTGCGGGCTTCGTGGTACGCTCCAGACTGGAGTCGTCGTTTAAGTAACCGAATTCCCTGCCGTTGGTGCCGCTCAGCAAATCGTTGTAATACTCTTCCAGACCGTACATACCGATACCGTCCGATGTGGTAAAGCCGATGACATCGCAGGCAAGACTGCCGTAAGGATAGCCTCTTTTATAGTTTTCCTCAAACCATACACCCTTGATGTCGTTGCCCCTGCCCGGATTGCCGTCTTCATCCTTCTGGGTATCGTTCTGGATTTCCACAAAATCACTGATTTCCGAATAGGACATTTTTTTTAACGGTACATAATAACTGCTGGTGGGATTGTTGGTAATGTAATTCTTGACTTCCTTCATATCGAGCTGTGGAAAACATTCCTCCAGCGCCTTTAACGTGGAGTCCAGATATTTTCCGTCCTTGGTCAGCATGACCTTGGCATCCAGCACCAGACTGTATACTTTTTCACTGACTGCCAGTGTGGTGCCGTTGCAGTCCAAAATATCCCCTCTTCGGTAAGGCAGTGTCACACTGTCGTATTTCTGCTGTGATAAAATCTGCTTGCTGTACTGTTCGCCTTTTTTACTGTTTATCCAGATTAACCGGGCGCTCAGTCCCACAAACGCCAATAAAATCAGACAGAAAAGTACTATCAGCTTCTTCTGCATGCGGATAGGAAATTTCTGTCTTAATTTTATTTTGGCTTTTTTTGCCATTCTCTTATTCTTTTCTCGTTCTTTTCTGCCCAATGTGCTTTACACCCCGTCTTTATTTACTGTTTGGGTATATCGCCAAACTGTCTTACATAATCGCTGCCTTCGTTGTTGTAGTATACAATCTGGCCTTCCTGTGCGTATACCATTCCCAGTTCGCCAATGGCAATTCTTTTAATCTCGTCCAGATTAACATTGCTATTGATGCGGGCAAGCTCGTCATCGTTGGAAAGCTTTAAGTTGTTCAGTTCCTTCTCCAGGGATGCGATTTTTTCTACCTTTGCCGTTGTTTCCGCCTGCAACTGGATATAACCGATTAACACGTAACCGGCAACCATCATCGCCAGTGCCAGAAATACCACATAACCAAAGTTCATGTGATGTGCTCTTTCCCGGTTCTTTCTGGTTTCGTTGCTGATTTTCTTTCTGGGTTCTTCTTCTATTGCACGTCTGACATCGAGCTGTCTTGCTGTACTGCCATCCACATAATAATCTCCGTAGCCCCTTGTTCTTCTATACTGTGTACTTCTGTTCTGTGTGTTTCTCCCCTGCGTCCTTGCCATGTTTCTTTCCCTCATTTCTTTCTTGATGTCTTACCTAAAGATGCTATGGTTTTTACCCTTTTATCTTCTCTGTTACTTCTCATTCTTTTTGTCTGTTAAGTTTTGTTTTTCTGACTTTTTAAGCTAATATTTTTATCGGATTTTCAGTCTTATTCAATCTCTTACGTCTTATCCAATTTTTTCGGCTTTTTCTGCCTCATCCAACCTCTTCGGTCTTTTCAAATACTCTCAGTTTTGCGCTCTTGGAGCGGCTGTTTTCGGCAAGCTCCTCTTCACTCGGAAGTATCGGCTTTCTGCTGATAACTTTTCCTTTCGGCTTCTTTCCGCATACACATATCGGAAATTCCGGCGGACATGTGCAGGGATTTTCTGCTTTTTTGAATGCCGATTTCACCAGTCTGTCCTCTAAGGAATGGAAGGTGATGATGCAAAGCCTTCCGCCCGGATTTAAGAGGCCTATCATCATGTCCAGCGAATCCCTCAACACTTCCAGCTCTCGGTTGCATTCAATGCGGATTGCCTGAAAAGTCTGCTTTGCCGGATGCCCCGACTGCCGGAACTTTGCGGGAATGGCTCCCTTTATAATCTCCGCCAGCTCCCCGGTGGTTATGATTTCTTTTTTCTCTCTTTCCTGCACAATGTGTTTGGCAATGTTCTTTGCAAACTGGTCTTCTCCGTAGTCCCGGATGATGCGGTACAGATCTCTTTCGGGATATCCGTTTACAATATCCTTGGCGGTAAGGGACTGTCTTCTGTCCATCCGCATGTCAAGAGGGGTATCAAACCGGTAGGAAAAACCTCTTTCTTCTGTATCTAACTGGTAGGAGGAAACCCCCAGGTCCAGTACAATGCCATCCACTTTTTCTACGCCGTATCCGGAAAGCACTTCCTTCATCCGGCAATAGTTGCTGCGGATGAGCGTTACTTTTTCTGCATAATCGGCAAGTCGTTCTGTGGCTGCTGCGATTGCGGCATCGTCCTGGTCAATTCCGAAAAGTCTTCCCTTATCGGACAGGCGTTTTACCACCTGCAGGGCATGTCCCCCGCCGCCGGTCGTTCCATCCACATAGATGCCGTCTTCTTTGATATTCAGATTTTCAATGGTTTCCTTCAGTAAAACCGAATAATGGGAAAACGCCATCTCCTGCTCCTTCTTACTTTTCTGTTTCCAGTCCCTGTACGGCTCCTTAGCTTAAATGCCAAGTCCAAGCTCTGACATGTGCTTTGCAATTTCTTCCATGTCTTCGTAGGTAACTGTTCCGTCGTATCTTTCCTTACTCCAGATTTCTGCTCTGTTTCCTACACCAATCAGCACCACATCTTTCTGCAGTGCGGCAAATTCTTTCAGTGCCGCCGGAATTAAGATACGTCCCTGCTTGTCCACTTCGACGACTGATGCGCCTGCCATGAAGAAACGGACAAACTTACGGACTTCCGGGTTGGTTAAGGAAGGCAGTTTCTGCAGCTTTTCCTGAAATGCGGTCCACTCGGTATTGTCAAAGACAAACAAGCAGCCATCCAGTCCTTTTGTCACCACGAATTCGTCTTTCAGAATTTCGCGGAACTTTGAAGGAATGATCAGCCTGCTCTTCGCGTCAATCGTATGGTTGTATTCGCCCATGAACATATCCGATCACCCGCCTTAAAGTTGCTGCCACGGAAAGGGATTTATTTACCACTTCAAACCACTTGGCACCACTTTCCACCACTTTTATACTGATTTTATAATAAAAAGTGGAATTTAGCAAGCAAAATAAAGGAATTTCTTCATTTTTTCTTAAGAAAATACTGGAAATTTTTCACGTAAAAACAGCAGGTACAATATCTTGTACCTGCTGTCAATTTCACTACTATTTATGCTTTTTGATTTTAGAATGGCATTTCATGTCTGTGTACTTGTAGCTTATACATTGAAGCGGAACAGAATGACGTCGCCGTCTTTTACCACATAATCTTTGCCTTCCATTCCCACCAGACCTTTTTCACGGGCTGCTGCCAAAGAGCCCTGCTCCAGAAGGTCTTTGTAATTAACTACTTCCGCCTTGATAAAGCCTCTTTCAAAATCGGTATGAATTTTACCGGCTGCCTGCGGAGCCTTGGTTCCGATTTTAATGGTCCATGCTCTGGTTTCATCCTCTCCGGCTGTCAGGTAGCTAATCAGTCCCAACAGTTTATAGCTTGCACGGATTAACTTGTCAAGACCGGACTCTTTCAGTCCCAAATCCTCTAAGAACATTGCCTTTTCGTCATCATCCAGCTCTGCGATTTCCTGTTCAATCTGAGCACAGATAACAAATACCTCGCTGCCTTCTTTTGCCGCAAATTCTCTGACCTTTGCCACGCCGGGGTTGCTTGCACCATCGTCTGCCAGGTCATCTTCCGCTACGTTTGCCGCGAAGATTACCGGTTTGTAGGTAAGCAGATTGTACTCTGCCAGCCATGCCAGTTCATCCTCATCCTCGGTTACAAAGCTTCTTGCCAGTTTGCCGGTTTCCAGATGCGCTTTCATCTTTTCCTGCAATGCCAGTTCCTTTTCTAAGGACTTGTCCATGCGGGCTGCCTTGGCAGTCTTTGCAATTCTTCTTTCCAGAATTTCCAAATCGGAGAAAATAAGCTCTAAGTTAATGGTTTCAATATCTCTCATGGGGTCCACGCTGCCGTCCACATGAATGACATTGGGGTCTTCAAAGCATCTTACCACATGCACAATGGCATCTACTTCACGGATATTGCTTAAGAACTGGTTGCCAAGACCTTCGCCCTTGGAAGCGCCCTTTACCAGACCGGCAATGTCTACGAATTCAATAACCGCCGGTGTCACCTTCTTGGACTGATACATATCTCCCAAAAGCTTTAATCTTTCATCCGGCACTGCTACAATACCCACATTGGGGTCAATGGTACAGAACGGATAGTTTGCCGATTCCGCACCCGCTTTTGTCAGTGAATTGAATAATGTACTTTTTCCTACATTGGGAAGACCCACAATACCTAGTTTCATTTTTCTATATTTCCTCCTTAAAAACCTCCATTTTACGAACGTTCTGTGATTTTAATACTTGGTTATGTACCAATATTTCAAGCAAAAGCCAAATCACTTTTAAGCTTTCCGTAAACCGGTCTATTTCCCTGAGTTTTTGTTTCTTTGTTATATGAACTTATAGTTTTATTGTAATTCCGGCTTTGCCACACCACTAATAACATTATATCATTCGTGTTGTGCTTTAACAGGATACTCTTTTACATAAGAATACAGGTTCTGACCATTTCCTAAAAGAGCCTCAATATTCAGACTTCACTATATCATAAAGAGTACCAAAAGTAAATTCTTATATTTCATTGTTCTCGGTCAAATATTTCTCAAATTTTAACCGGCATTCCTTTCTATCACGCTTTTATGTTCCATACTGTATTGCTAAATCTAATTATCTAATTATTATAGAATCTGTGTTTAAAATCCAACTTATATCGAGATACCTTGGCATCCCCTTCAAACGCAGAATACAAATCAGATAATTCTTCCTTATGCTTTTCTTCCCAATTATTTTTTGTAAGATACTCTTTGAAACAATCTAAAGTGCTCATATCCTCTCCCAGATATTCAGCACCCATTTTTTCAAACACATGTCTACTATGAGCATTGTCACTTTCTATCCTCACCAGATAGTAATCAATGCTCTCCGGATCATATGTCAGTTCCATCAGCAAATCCACTGCATTTCCTGCAATGCCTTTATTCCTATATTTTTCAAGAATCGAAATACCAATTTCCGGAGTTCTCGATTCGTCCTTCAACTCCACAGACCCGCAGAAGTCCATTTTTTCATCCAAAATAATAAATAAACCTTTATCAGAAAGAACGGAATCCCACATAATATCTTTACTTAACGGATTCCGAAAAAAAGTGGTATCTCCATTAATTTGACGTTGCAATTCAACGTATTTTTCTCTATCTGATTCCACTATTTTCGAAAGTGCATACCTATCATTATGTACTAGAATTTCTCTGCCCGCTTTTGCAAACATCCTAAATCAACTCCATCTCTTCCATGATTAATCAGAGCCTTTTCCTTCCTTAGCCTTCAAGCTTACTGATTTATTTTTCTTTTAGATACTTCTCAAATGAATACACAACCTCTTCCGCTTCTTCTCCCAGCAATCTAACTGCTGCAGCCACATACGCATAACAATCCAAATTAACCTTTCTCAGATAATTAATCCCTCTTGCACCTCTGAAATTCAGCTTATCATTCATGTATTCTTCCGTACTTTCAATAGCCACATATTCCGCATCAGCATAAAGACAAGCAGCAAGATACAGCACCTCACACGCAATATATGCTGCCAGTTCACCATTGAACCTTTCGCTGTAAATATGTCCACCTATTCTACGGATTCCATCAGCAAAATATGTATATTCCTCTTTATCAATACCACCTTTAGAGATAATGCAACAGCAACTGCTTATGGTATCCCGAAGAACCTCTTTTACACTATAGTCCATTCCTCTATACCCCAGCTCAGTTACTGCCACATCCCTATATACTTCACGCATCTCAGCATAATTTGTCATTTCTCTCGAAAGCGTATAACAATCATACAACTGCTTAATAATTTCAAGCTCTTTATCTATGCCAAATAAAATTCCTGTCGTATGCGGTGCAAAGGCAGTAAGTTTATCTCCCAGAATACTATTTATATTCGGAATTCTAACCGTCAGATCTTCGCCTTCGGTTAAAAGTAAATCATTTTTTATAGGCTTCTCCAGAAGCGTCTGGTAATGATTCTCTTCAAACAAAATATCCAGCAATATAACCAGCGGTTTATCATTAATCGGAGAATCGTATGTAAATTCATAATGTCTTTTTTCAATATTATTTCTCCCCTTTCGAACATCCTCTTCCTGGCTTTTGAAAGGAAATATTTGACCGGCCTTCCGGATAAATGTCTCCACATCCGTTCCAGGTTCTACTATGATATCAATATCTGTTGACAATCTTCTTGGCTTTTCAAGTAAAAGCATCAAACAGGTTCCACCCTTAAATATAAAAGGCATTCCCACCTTTGATATTGCTTCCAGCAGGCCAAATGCATATACGGTCTTTTCTAATAAGGATGGATCATTTCCGCTTATCTTTTGTAATCTTTCAAAATTTTCTCTTGTAAAATTATCTTGTGTCAGCACCCATATATCCTCCAATGTATTTTTTCACCTCATCTGACTTGCCTCGTCTGCTCGCATAACGCAAAAGCCTTGCGTAATCAATCAAATATGATTTATCAGCAAGATTATAGACTCCCTGTAATTCACTTCTACTGTATAGATTCTTAAATGATTTCTCCGCCACAATATCTACCAGCAGTTGCTCAATACACATACTATGATACTCATCCGCACACCTTGGTGCTTCACTAATCAGATTAAGCATCACAATATTGTCACCGGTACAGTACGCATCCCATTCCTTTTCATTAGGCTTAAGCAAAATATTCCAGTCCGTCTCTTCCTGAAGATAACGAAAAACAAAATCGATAGCATCCTTCTCAACCAACACAAAAAAAATATTCCTGCCAATTAGATGATTTAAAAATTCATTCAACTGCACACTTTCAAAGCACACAAAATTGACACAAGGAAATTTAGACTCTATTTTCTCACTTACCTCCTGGAACCGTTCATTCACCTGCGGTTTATATATATGCTTTCCTGCCGCACTGTTACTTTGAAGAACATACTTTCCTCGTTGTTTTCTGCATATAGTTCCATTATCAACCATTTCAGAAATGATCCATTTGAAAGAATTAAATGTCAGCTCCGGTTTCTCCCTAACCAAAGCATCATATATCTGTTGTCTCGTATATTCTTTTTCCTTATTTAATTGGCAAATCACTTCTTCATACCACATTTTATCGTCTCCATATCTTTCGGCAATTTTTTATTATTTTGCCGTAAGATA
>ERZ808242.19-NODE-19-length-133565-cov-13.764961_pt1 | contig 133565 bp, 92 predicted proteins | sample MGYA00521244_ERZ808242 | MGnify/ENA primary metagenome ERZ808242 (study PRJEB31516, sample SAMN03275573) | gut metagenome | biome: mammalia-associated habitat; material: feces | host: Papio cynocephalus | place: Kenya | collected 2012-07-27 ... | reverse complement strand
TGATTCCGCAAATCTTTTTTCAACTTTTTTAAAGAAAATTTTCAGCCGACATAGCACACCTATATTATATAAGAAAATCTCCTCCCCACTTGACTTTTTCAATTCAACTTTTTATCTTAGCGAGATTTAAAGTAGTAGATCCGAATGAAATTATCCGTACATCATAGACTCCCATCAGTCTTGGCTCTTATCACATGTTCAATGGTATCATTGGCCTCCGGCCCTCACACAGGGGCCACACAGGCAGACTCAACGTACAACAAGCTGTTCGAGAAGCAGAAAAAAGTCGCAGACGGCCTCTTCCGCATGCACCTGAGTGACGGCAAAGTCTACATGGACATTCCGCGTAAACTTTTCGGCCGTGACATGCTTCTCGGCTCCACCATCAGTGCAACGAGTGACAACAAAAACGGAGTCACCGGCAGCAAGCCTGAAGATCCCCTGCATTTCGTGTTCACCGAGGAAGAAAACCATGTGGCCATGCGGCTGGTTTCGGAAGAGGACTCAGACCTCAACGCGATATTCAAACTGTTCAAAAAAGAGTGCTACAACGCAGACTCTTCAGCTGTTGTCATAAACGCCACCGACCTGTTCTTGAGCGATGACAAGAAACTCTCACCGTTTGACCGCTACAGCTACAACACGAGCGACAAGAAAAAACGTAACGAAACATTCAGAAAAAACGATTCATTCATTGAAGACATAAAGGCGTTCGATGATAATGTATCTGTCAAAAGTTCATTAAGTTACAAATACACGCTCCCCGACAGGGGCGTGAATTACAAGGATCTGCCGTTCACGGCCTCCGTCACCAGATCCATACTCCTTCTGGACTCGATCCCTTACATGCCGAGACTGGTAGACAGCCGCATCGCAATATTCCCGACCGAGAAGCGGGTCTACGGCAAAGGGTTCTCGGGAAGCAAAAAGATCTACTACGCAAACAGATGGCGACTGGAACCATCTGATGTAGAAGCATATAAGAGAGGCGAAAAAGTCTCCCCGAAAAAACCTATAGTTTTCTATATCGATTCAGCATTCCCGGAATCATGGAAACCTTATATAAAGGAAGGCGTAGAGCAATGGAACGAGATGTTCGGCGAGATAGGATTCAAGGATGCGATAAAAGCCGTGGACTTTCCGGAAGACGACCCGTCGTTCGATCCTAACAATCTCAAATATTCAAGCGTGAGATATGTCCCGATACCAATCCAGAACGCTATGGGCCCGTCATGGACTGACCCCCGGAGCGGCGAGATCATAAACGCAACAGTCTATCTTTATCACGATGCCGTGGAGTTGATCAACAACTGGCTCTTCGTGCAGACTGCCCAGATTGATGCTGCGGCCCGCCACGCGAACATTGATGAGAAAAAGGTCGGTGACGCACTGCGGTATGTGGTCTCCCACGAGATCGGGCACTGTCTAGGCTTCATGCACAACATGAGTGCATCAGCGAATGTTCCGCTCGATTCGCTACGCTCCCCGACATACACGCAAAAATACGGAACTACCACATCCATAATGGATTATGCAAGATTCAACTACGTAGCCCAACCCGAGGATTCGCTGAAAGGTCTGAAGCTGACACCGCCGAGGTTCGGCCAATACGACCGTTTCGTGACAGCGTGGAACTACACTCCGACATTTTCGGACAGCCCACAGAAAGAATATGAGATCACTTCAGGCTGGCTGTCGGAAGCCATAAAAGATCCTCTTTACAGATATGGAAAGCAGCAAGACGAGATCATCGATCCTCGATCCCAGACAGAAGACCTCAGCGATGACGCTGTCGGCGCCTCGGCCTACGGCATTTCCAATCTGAAATTCATATTGGGCAGGATGAACGGCTGGCTGAAAGACGAGGACATAGACTACAGCCGCAGGCGTTCGCTGTACAATGCCATACTTAACCAATACCTGCAATATATAGGTCATGTCTACGGCTATGTGGGCGGCATACGTCTCTACGAGCGCTTGTCTACTGACCCGGGAGTAAACTACGAACCCATAAGTGCTGACTACCAGAGACGAGCTCTGGAGTTCATTCTGAAAGAACTTCAGGATTTGGAATGGTTCGACAACAAGTCTGTACTTGACAACTTTCCACAGGCGGAGCCGATGTCGTCCGTTATAAGAGAATACGTGTTCACGATGGTGATGGGCGCACCGTCAAAGGTAGAACTATGCGCTTCAAAATCGGCGGACCCTTTCAGTCATGAAGAATGCATGGAGATGATCTTCAACACCGTATGGTCCCCTCTTGAAAACGGGCCTCTAACCCCGGCCCAGATGCAGCTGCAACGCTCTTATCTGGAGGCCGTCTGCGGCAGCGCCTCCGTGCCATACGGAAAAAGCGGTTCAAGACGCTCCATCCGACAGGACATTTCCGCATATAGCGAGGCCGAAGCCCTGTATCATGAGGACCGGCTGCGTCCGTCTGACTATTATAGTTACATATTGAGAGCCCGGAAAATGCTGAAAAAAGGCTGCAAATCATCCGACAAAGCCACGTCATACCACTGCATGGAACTTCTGCACAACATCGACAAATCTCTGGAGGACTGAGACATGCTGAAAATCATCATCACTTTGCTGCCGCTCCTTTGCGCAACCCCGGACATGTCCGCAGCGGAAGTCCCCGCCTACAAGGTCTTCAAGGACAAAAGCGTCACCGCCTCAGAAGGAGGTCTCATGTCACTGTTCCTTTCTGACGGGAAGGTCTATGTCGAAATCCCGTTTTCGCTGTTTGATCAGGAGATGCTCTTCGGTACCACCGTCGTGGCGTCAAGCGATGAAAGGGAATCCACTGCCGGAATCCAGACAAAGCCGCTGAAACTGGTCAGGTTTCATAGCCCGGACAGCACAAACGTGCTGCTTCAGCAACTTAATTTCGTTTCTTTCTCCGATGACAGCAGCATCAATTCAGCCTTGGAGGAGAGTTCCGCCCCGACAACTCTTGCCCTGCTCAAGACGGAAGAATTCAACAAAGACTCCACCGCTGTGCTCTGCGATGCCACTTCTCTGTTCTCGGGGGACAAGGACCAGCTCTCCCCAAAGTATCTGGGCGGCTACAATTCAATGGGCGGCTATATCACACGAGACTATACCTACAAGAGTGACAATTCTTTCATCAAGTCCGTACATGCTGACAGCGGCAGCGCATCAGTGGACACGGAGATGAGTTACTCTGTGACCAGAGCCTTGTTCGCCATGCTTAAGATAAGTGAAAATGTGCCGTTCAGCGCTGTCGTCAGGACCTCATTCATCCTGCCACCGCACACAGGAGAGACCGCACTGCCGCTCGAATATGGCCTCGGAGTTGGAAATGTCAGCCTGCTGAAGTATGACAGTTCTACCAGCGGTGCAAAAAGATGCTATTTTGCCACCAAGTGGCCCGTACAGGACAAAAACACGCCATTGGTCGAATTCATGCTCGATGATGACGTGCCGCATACAGTGGAAAGTGCCGCACTCAGAGCTGCCGGAATCTGGAATAGCGGTTTCCGCAACGAAGGTTTTCAAGAAGCCGTAAGAATATCGAGGAACAAGGCAACAAGAAATGCATACACCTCAAGCATTGACTACGTGAGGACGCCAGGCAAGGAAATCAAGAGTTCGGTATGGGCCGACCCTCGTAACGGCAAGATTTTCAAGGCATCTATCCATATCGACCATGATGTTTGCAAAAAGATCCATTATGATCTGATGGTGATGTGTTCTCACTTCAAGCCGGAACTTGTCTCCGTCACGGCAGACTCTACAGCTGTAGAAGACTGCCTCACGTCAATGCTCGTACACCATATCGGACGCTGTCTGGGTTTCAGGGTCAATCTGGCCGGCAGCTCGGCGGTCTCATTGAGCACACTGCGCAGCGGCGGACAGTTGACAGAAAGCGTGATGGACAACGTATGTCTGAACTACCTCTTAGACGCGTCACAGGCCGCACCTACGGCATCTTATTGCCAGACGGGACTTGGAAAATTCGACCTCTACAACATCAATCACTTGTACGGGGATGCTTCCATGGCTGCCCCGGATTATCTCTTTCTGCCGGAGGAACTGGATCCTGCGGATCCGCGCGCACAGAAAGCCGTGCTTGGAGACGACCTTATAGTGGCGTCACAGCTCGCTGCTGACAACCTGACAAACTCGATTTCGCGGGCCAATGCACTATTGGAATCAGGCGACCTCGATTTTGAGGTGAGGAGCGCCCTGCTCGATGCTTACGTGGAGCATTATTTTCTGATATCCGAGTCGCTGATACCATATCTCGGCGGAGTTTACTACACCGAAATCATCCCGGGCAACAGACGATACTCCAATGTGAGTCTGAGTGAACAGGACCGTGCCTTGGCAAAAACTCTGGAACTGATGGATGCCAGCACCTCGCTTGACGGCAACGGTCTCGTAGACATCAGCCTCAACGACAAGGTCTCCGACTACGTGTCTTATGACATCTTCTCCGCACTCTTGAGAAAGAGCCTCACCCTTTCGTCAGAGCCTGAAGACGAAGGAGTAACCATGACACGCAGCCGCGCTCTTGACCGGATCATGGACCACCTCTGGAAAGAATCGCTGGACGGGAAGGCTATAACCCCGGTGCGCAAGAAAATGCAGGAGCAGTTTATAGACAAGATCTCCGCACTCGCGGAAGAGAACGGTGCGAAAGACTCGCCGCAGATATACGCCCTGTGCAAGAAGAACATTAAAGTCCTCACACGCTCCGCTTCAAGAGCGAAAGACAAGACAGAGAAAAATCACTATAAATATTTACATTCACAACGGGCGAAACACAAAGACATCCATGAATAAAACATTGAAAATCTTTCTTTTAACGGCCAGTTTGCTGCTTCCGCAGGGGCTTCTGCTTGCCCAAAGCGGACGCATCGCCAAAGGGACGGTCCGCGACGATCAGGGCGAAGCCCTCATCGGCGCGGGGGTCGTGGTCAAGGAAGTGCCCGGAAAGGGCACTCAGACAGACCTTGACGGGAACTTCACACTTCCCCTCCCAGACAAGGCCAAGACACTCGTAATCTCGTTTATCGGAATGAAGAGCATTGAAATCCCGATCAAGGGTACCAATCTCTCAAACATCTCTGTAACACTAGAATACGAGGCCGATTTTCTGGATCAGGTGGTCGTGACCGGATATTCCCAGACCACGACCAAAAGGATTACCGGCTCGGTCGGCATCCTGTCATCCGACACATTCAAAAGCAAACCGATAACATCTGTGGCCTCGCTGATGCAGGGAGAAGTCGCCGGCGTGGCCATTCAGGCGACATCAGGACGGCCGGGACAACAGTCAAACATCAGAATCAGGGGCGTCAACAACCTCTCGGGCAACTCAAACCCTCTATGGGTAGTGGACGGTGTCCCGATGCAGAACGACACTCCGGACCTTTCCTCCGAGCAGATCAAAGCCGGCGGGTTCGATGACATCTTCGTCAACGGCATCGGCAACATCAACCCTAACGACATCGAGAACGTGACCATCCTCAAGGACGCGGCTGCTGCCGCCATCTACGGCTCCAGGGCGGCCAACGGAGTGATAGTGGTCACCACCAAGAAAGGTCAGGCGGGGCGCATGAAGATCTCATACTCCAACAACCTCGTGTTCTCATTCTCACCGCAACGCAGCGTGAATCTGATGAATTCAGAGGAGAAGCTCGCATGGGAGGATGAACTTTGGAACGAGTTCTCAGCTGACAAATACCGCCAGTCCCTCAAAGACGCCTCGGTGTTCTTCCCGATTGTGGGAGTGGTCGGGCAGATACGTGCCGGGGTCGGGCATTTCACCGGGATGAAAGACAATAAAGAACTCCAGGACGAGTATATCGCTTCGCTCGCTTCCAGCACGACAGACTGGTACAAGGAGCTTTTCCGCAACACATTCTCGCACAACCACCACATCTCGATGAGCGGCGGCGCCGACAAATACACCTACTATCTTTCGTTGGGCTATGCCAACGAAAACGGAATGCTGATCAACAACAACTACGACCGCTACAACATCACGGCCAACATGACAATGACCCCGGTGGAACGCGTGAAGATAGAATTCGGAGCAGACATGTCAAGACAGGGGACAATCTCCCCGGACAGTTACGTGGATGCATTCAACTACGCCTACTTCGCCAACCCTTATGAGAAGGTCTACAACAGCGACGGCAGTTATGCGGCGGACGAAACTTTCTTCTCGCTCGGATACTACAACGGCAACAACACCGAAGTCATGCCGGCTAACGGCTTCAACATCATAAGGGAACTCAAAGAGAATTCCACAAACACTGTCAATTTCGCGAACACCGTCCGCGGACAGCTGGAGGTCAAGTTGTTCAGCCCTCTGAAATTTGTCGGTCTCGCCTCCTACTCGTTCTCCAACAACAAGACCGACAAGATCACCGGCAAGGACACTTACACCGCATTCAAGGACAGGCTCGGCAACGACAAATACTCCCAGAGCAAACTGTACGGATCCATCACCCAGAATGCCACGAACCGCTCAAGCTATGTGCTGCGCGGACACTTCGTCTACAACCAGTCCTTCGGCTCCGACCAGCACACCCTCTCCGCCATAGCCGGAGCCGAGATCAGAGGTTCATCATCAAACACCATCTTCACGAAAAGATACAACTACGACCCGAAGACTGCAACCTCCTCCCTCCCGACGATCTCCGGAGAGACCGATGCTTGGGTACGGGCTGTGGAAGCCTTAAGCGGGGAATATTTCACCGAAAACAGATACGCCTCATTCTACGCATCAGCCGACTATTACTATAAGAAAACCATAGTGCTCAACTTCTCGGTACGCACCGACGGCAGTTCCAACTTCGGTATGGACAGGCAGTTCAACCCTACTTGGAGCGCAGGCGGAGCATGGCACATCTCAGAGGAGCCATTCATGAAAGATGCAAGAAACATAAGCCACCTCACAGTCAGGGCCGCCACAGGTTTCACCGGAGACGTCAACACCAGCACCACCCCGAATCTGATAATGCAGTATTACAGACAGCAGTACAGGTATTGGAACGACCAGGCATACATGCTCGGCTACATCCCGTCAGCACCGAATCCGAACCTCCGTTGGGAAAAGACCAGAGACGTAAAGGCGTCGGTAGACATGGGCATGTTCGGCGAGAGGCTCACCTTCTCCACAGAAGGGTACCTCAGGCAGAGTTCAGACATAGTCACATCCTCGCAGGTTCTATCCACAACAGGGTTCACCTCACAGTATTTCAACTCCGCCGACATAATGAACAGCGGAGTCGAGGTCAGTCTGAGCGGCAAGCCCGTGCAGAAAAGGGACTTCTCCCTCACGGCTTCGGTGAATTTTGCATACAACTACAACAAGGTCACCAAGTACACCCCGTCCTATGCCAGCAAGATTACCGTCAAGGACAGATATGTGGAAGGGTATCCCGTGGGGGCGATAATGTCGGGGCGGCTCAACGGAATCGACCCTGACTCCGGACTCTACGCCTTCGAACTCAGACCGGATGCCGTGATTTCCACCGCTACCGACCTTAATAAAGCCGACAATTACAGACGCTATCTGGGGACATCCATAGCCCCTTATACTGGCGGCTTCAATATTGCGGCAAATTACAAGACATTCCGCCTAAGCGTCAGCGGCTACTATTCACTGGGAGCCAAGAAGTACGACAAGATTGTCTCTCCGGCATCCTACTACAATCCGCGCCATGAAGGCGCCTCGACGGAAACGGTCCAGTCACAGTACAGCGACCTGTACTCCAACCATCTCAACGTCACCAAAGACCGCACCGACCGCTGGACATCCGACCGCACCACAGGCACGAAGTATCCGCGCATTTACGACTACTTCGGATACAAATACAACTTCGGATACTACAACCCGATGGACTACAACATAGTGGACGCGATCTACCTGAAAGACATCTCCTACCTGAGGATCAAATCCATCATACTCACATACTCACTGCCGAAAAAGGCTCTCGAAAAGCTGCATCTTGACAGCATGTCCTTCAACTTGTCCCTCAACAACTTCTTCACCATCACCAAGTATGACGGGATGGACCCTGAAGTGCCAGGAGCGACCTACCCGACCACAAGAAGCGTTTCTTTCGGCATGAACATAGGACTTTAAAACGACCGCATCATGAAAAACATATTGCTCACACTCGCCTGCGCATCGCTGCTGTGCTCATGCAAAGGCTACCTGACAGTCCAGCCGCAAGGCAAGGTCATCCCGGAGACCGATGAGGAATTCGCCGCCATCATCCACAACCACATCAACAACATCGAAGGCGGGGAAGACCAGTTCATAGTCGGCAACTTCGACGGGATCATCCTCTACGAAAGTTTCTCGGACAACCTTGACGCCAACGTCAAGATCGGCTCCATCGCCGCATATGCCGGCGACAAGATCAATGCACGCCAGATGTACTACAAGAACTACTTCTCGATCATCCGCGACTGCAACATAGTGATCGAAAACATGTCAGGCCGTAGCAGCGAACTTGCGCAGCAACTGCTCTCAGCAAGCTATGCCATCAAGGGCATATGCTACTACAACCTCATCCGCGACTACTGCGACCCTTACGACGGGGAGCGTGCCGACCTCCAGCCAGGACTGCCCCTCATCGACAATTTCGACATGGAGGCGATGCCCTCACGGGAATCTCTTGAAGCGACAGCCAGATACACAGAAGAACTGCTGAAAAAGTCCATCTCCTACCATATCACCGACAAGATGTTCCTCTTCACGGAGAACATCGTCAAGGCATACCTCGCCAAACTGTACTTCTGGATCGGCGACTATGATTCAGTCATACCCCTGTGCGAGGAACTGATGCAGGTCAAGGAATACAAGCTCGCGAGCATAGACCAGTACGAAAACATGATCCAGGCAAAGAACGCCCAGGGCCAGGAGGTCATCGTCCGCTCGCACATCAACAACAACAATGACCTCGACTGGTACTACTCCATGATCATAAAGGACTTGAAAACCCGTCCCGTCAACGCGACGCTCGTACACCTGTTCGATGTGGACAAGGAGGCCGACGTGAGGTACGCCGTGTCATTTGACAAGAAAAGGGTGAACCAGAAAAACACCAGCGCGAAAGTCCGCGGCTCGGAGATTGTGCTTATGCTCGCTGAAAGCTATGCCCATCTCGGAGAGGACGCCAAGGCGCTCGATCAGCTCAACTACCTGAGGCGCAACCGTATCCGAAATGTCACCGACTACACTATGGAGAACCTGCCGGAGCCTGACCCGCACGCCCTTATAAAAGTCGATGCCCAGGGACAACCGTTGACGAAAATCATGTCCGCAGTATTCAACGAGAGAAGAAAAGAGTTATATTTGGAGGGTGACCGCTGGTTCGAACTCAAGAGAAACGGCAGGCCCGAGATGTGGATCATCAACAACGGGCTCAAATACACGACAGAGAAATATCTCTACACCGCCCCCATCTACAAAGGGGATGTGGATCTTAATGACAAAATGGTTCAAAATGAAGGTTATGTATCGTAAATCCATAATCAAGGCCGCCATTGCGGCATGCTCGCTCTGCGGCCTCGTCCTGTCGGCAGCATCTTGCTCGTATGACGAACTCACGCCGAAGACGGATGACAGGTCCGAGTACTACCAGATCCCCAAAGGGGAAATCCCGTCTGCCGAGGAGCAGGCGGAAGTCAAGGCCATACGCGATGAATACAACGCAGCAATCAAATAATCTCAACTAATATTTGTTTACAATGAAAAAATTGATGTTAATGCTCGGTGTGGTCGCCGCAGTTGCGGTATCCTGCACCAAAGAGCTCCCGACCATCTCATTCACGAAGAGCATCTCCGTGCTGATGGCGGACTCCCCTCTCAAAGTCGAGCTGACCGTCTCTGAAGCGACCCAGTCAGCACTCACAGTCCCTGTCAACTTCGCCGGAAGCGCAGTGAAAGGTTCAGACTATGTCCTGTCAGCAGAAGCCTTTGAGTTCGCGGCCGGAAGCACCTCCGCCACTATTGAAATCACTCCGAAAGACAACTTCGAAGAAGGCAAGGAGATCGCCCTCTCTATCGCAGCCCCTGACGGATATAATCTCGGAGCCAACCCGAGCATGGTGGTGTCAGTGGAGAACAAGGAAAAAATCTCATACAGTTTCTCCGCCGAGAAAGCCGACCTGCTCAACACCTACACGGTGACCATTGATCTCAATGGCATGAAGACCGGCAAAGACTTCTCCGCCACTTCAGACATGGAGCTTCCGGTCCTGTTCGATGAATCCTCCACAGCAAAACTCGGCGAGGACTTCACCGTGGAGAACGACGCGACCTCGTTCAAGGTCGCCGCAGGCACCAACAAAGGCACGCTCACTCTCATCGCCACAGACAAGGAGGTCGAACTCGGAAGCGAGAAGACCATCGTCATCAAGGTAGACGAGTCCAAACTGAGCGGACGCTTCTACGCCGGCAACACCACTTCCATGACTGTGACCGTCAAAGGAATCCTGAGGTACTCACAGCTTGTAGGAACTTGGGAATTTGTCGAAATACCGGCACTTGAGGAATGGGAATATTTCGTAGAGGATATGGGAGACGACCCGGCACTCATGCCGACCCATAATGCAGGCTACCAGATGAGCTTCGCCATCGAGGACGGCGTGCTTAAACTCACGCCGGGCACCGTAAAGGGCGACCTCGGCAATTTCCTCAGGGCATGTGAGCTCGAGTACTGCGCTCCGGTACACATGGCTGCAAAAAGCGAGCAATTGGGAGACTACTGTTCCCGCGAACCGTTCATGTGGACAGCAGAGGAGATCCAGCTGACCTACTTCTGCCTCAGCAGCGCCAACAGGGCGTTCTCCCCAAGTACCGAGAAGCTCGGAAAGGCAACGGTCGCCATGAGGTTCGATGAGGACGGCAACCTCTGGTTCATCACCAAGGACTACGACCAGCCTCCATTCATGGAAAACTGGTGGGACGGCACTTTCGATCCGGACTTGTTCGGTTTCACTTATATAATGAAACGTGTCCAGTAACTGCAACACACTACCAAAAGAAGCCCGGCCTGATATCCAGACCGGGCTTCTTCTTTATAGGGATACTGAATTACTTCGCTTCAACAGCGGCTGCGTACTTCTCGTACTTGGCCTGCATCTCAGGGCTCTCTGTGCGGAAGCGGAAGCAGGCGTTCTTGAGGTACTCGGCCACGCTGGCCTTGACCTCAGAGTCCTTGCTGACCTCGTAAGCCTTCTCGAAAGGAGCGATGCATGACTTGAGGGCGGTCTCGAATTCACCCATCATGGCCATGTACTTGGCATCATCCATCTCTGTGGATGCCTTTTCCTGAATAGCCACGGCAAGGTTGTAGAAGTGGATTCCTTCTCCAATATAGCCGAACTCATACTCAGGATTGATCTCAGCGCATTTGCGATATGCAGCCACAGCCGCGTCACCATTGCCGAGTTTCTCATTGATGTTGCCCTCGACATAATAGAGGGAAGCGTTGTTCGGCTCATTCTTCTTGGCTTCATCAAGAAGTTCGAAGAGGCGCTCGGTATTGCTGCCGCTTGTCACATAGTAATTGATAAGGCCGACAAGGATGCCTTGACTCTGCGGGTAGGCCTTGAAACCTTCCTCAAGATAGTTCTTGGCAGCCTCTTTGTCTCCAAGTTTATCGCAGACATCAGCCATTTTAGCATAGGTGTCACCGTCAGTGCCGTGATAGCCGAAAGAGAGGCACTTGCTGTAGAACTCCTTTGCACGGGCATTGTCACCGGCGGTCTGTGCGGTGAAACCGGCATTGTAGATAGAATTGGTATCGATCTGGTTGAGCGGTGCCGTGGCGGCGGCAGCGGCAGCCTTCTCAAAGTATGTCGAGGCATCAGCCATCTTGCCGAACGAATAAGCGTTGTAGGCATCAGATGAATACTTCTCAGCCACTTCCTTGAGGCCGTTGTCAATATCTTTCTTCTTCTTGTTTGCAGGATCAAGCTTGGCGGCTTCAGTAAAGGCTGCAAGAGCCTTGTCAAGCGCCCCCTCAACGACAGGATTGGTCACCTCGATTACTTCAAGAAGTCCGTTCTCGTTGAAATAGAGGTTCTTGTTCTCATATTCAACCTTTGTCATCTGGCGACCGCCGACCTCTGCCACAGACTCCGCGAGAGGTTTGTCGCCACCTCCAAGAACCTGAAGTTCCTGACGGGACATGCCGACCCATACATTGCCGGCCGGAGCGTTGTAGGCATCAAGCAAAGCCTTGCCATACTTGATCCATGTAGCAGGCTTCTGGTTCTGCTTAGGATTGGTGGTGGCAGCTTCCGCCTTTTCCACTGCGGATTTGGCGGCAGCCGGGCTCTTGACCTGAGCCTGGGCATCGAAAACCTGCATTGAGGCTACGAGTGCCAAAACTAAAAAGATCTTTTTCATTAGAATATCTAATTAAGTTGTTGATTATCATTGTTTGCCTGCGATGCGGCATCCTCCGCCACCTCCTCTTCCTCAGACTTGGATACCGGTGAGACAGCCGCAATGGCATCTCCCTCACGGAGATTGATGAGGCGTACACCCTGCGTCGCGCGTCCGGTCAGGCGGAGTTCTGACATGTCCACCCTGATGGTGAGGCCTGATTTGGTGATGATCATGAGGTCATTGTCGTCAGTGACAGCCTTGATCGCGACGAGCGGCCCGGTCTTGTCCGTGATGTTCAGAGTCTTGACACCCTTGGCACCACGTGAGGTGATCCTGTATTCATCGGCAGCGGAACGTTTGCCGTAACCGTTCTCGCTGACGACTAGCACAGCGGTGGAACTGTCATCCTGCCGGATTGCTATAGCTCCTATCACTTCATCGTCTTCCTCTATAGAGATGCCGCGTACACCCGAAGAGTTGCGTCCGAGGGCGCGAAGTTCATCTTCATTGAAGCGGCAGCAGCGTCCGGCACGCGCGGCGATCATTATCTGCTCGCTTCCGTCTGTGAGGAGGGCATCCAAGAGTTCATCTCCCTCCCGGATGTTGATGGCGATGATTCCCTTGTTGCGGCTGCGCTTGTTGGCATACTCGGAAAGTGTGGTCTTCTTGACCGTACCGCGTTTTGTCACAAGCGTGACGAAGTGGCTCTCCGTGTAAGCCGGATCTTCTATAGACCGCACGTTGAGATATGTGCGTATGCTGTCTTGGGCATCGATGGAGAGGAGGTTCTGCACCGCCCTTCCCTTTGAAGTACGAGCCCCTTCAGGAAGTTCATATACCTTGAGCCTGTAGCACATGCCGTTGTCGGTGAAGAAGAGCATGGTGGAGTGCATGTTCGCCACATATATATGCTCTATGAAATCTTCATCGCGAGTGGCGCTGGCTTTCTTGCCCATACCGCCACGGGCCTGCGTACGGAACTCCGACAGAGCCGTCCGCTTGATGTAGCCGAGATGTGATATCGTTATCACAACATCCTCATCGGCATAGAAATCCTCCGGATTGAACTCTTCCGCAGAAAGGGTGATCTCAGTCCTGCGCGGATCGCCGAACTTTTCCTTGAGGTCGCGGCACTCCTGCTTCACGATGGCGAGCTGCTCCTCGTCGCTGGCGAGAATCTCGCGGCAGCGGGCGATGAATTTCTCAAGATCGTCATATTCAGCCTGAAGCTTCTCCTTCTCAAGTCCTGTCAGCTGGCGCAGACGCATCTCCACGATGGCTGTAGCCTGCAAATCGTCGAAACCGAAGCGCGCCATGAGAGTTCCCTTAGCCTCGTCAACACTTTTGGATGCCCTGATTATGGCTATCACCTCGTCGATGACATCTATCGCCTTGAGGAGTCCCTCAAGTATATGGGCCCGCTTGAGTGCCTTGTCCAGATCGAATCTCGTGCGGCGAACAACCACCTCGTGGCGGAAATCCACGAAATTGGCCAGCATGTCCTTGAGGGTCAAGGTGCGCGGACGGCCGTTCACAAGCGCAACATTGTTTATTGAAAAACTGCTCTGAAGCGCGGTATACTTGAAAAGGGTGTTGAGCACCACACTGGAATTCGCGTCTTTCTTGACGATGAACTCGATGCGTATGCCCTGGCGGTTGGTGAGCTCCCTGATTTCAGAGATACCCTCAATCTTCTTGTCCCTGATCATCTCACTGATGCGTGAGAGCATCTCGGCCTTGTTGACCATATACGGCACTTCTGTGACCACAATCACATCCCTGCCGTTATCGTGGGTCTCGATCTCGGTCTTGGCACGGAGCACTATCCTGCCGCGGCCTGTGCTGTATGCATCGATGATTCCCTGGCGGCCGAGGATGATGCCTCCGGTCGGGAAGTCGGGGCCCTTAATATACTGCATGAGATCCTCAACGCAGATGTCCGGGTTGTCTATATAAGCGCAGATCGCGTCACAGCACTCTCCCAAATTGTGCGGGGCCATATTGGTGGCCATTCCGACGGCAATACCTGAAGAGCCGTTGAGAAGCAGGAGCGGAGCCTTGGTCGGAAGAACTGTAGGCTCTTCGAGAGAGTCGTCAAAGTTGAGGGTCATATCGACCGTGTCCTTGTCAAGATCAGCAAGAACCTCCGCTGACAACTTCTCAAGTTTCGCCTCTGTATATCGCATCGCGGCCACAGGATCACCGTCCATTGAACCGAAGTTGCCCTGTCCGAACACAAGAGGATAACGCTGGTTCCAGTTCTGTGCAAGACGGGCCATGGCATCATAGACGCTGGAATCCCCATGTGGATGGAACTTACCGAGAACCTCTCCGACAATCCTGGCGCATTTCTTCGTCTGTCCGCCGTAGTTCAGACCAAGCCCGTCCATTCCGAAAAGCACCCTGCGCTGCACCGGCTTCAAGCCGTCACGGGCATCCGGAAGGGCACGTGACACAATGACCGACATCGAATAGTCGATGTAGGCCGTACGCATCTCGTGGTCAATCTCAACGGGTTCAATTATCCCTGTCACTTCTTCCCGAATTTCTTCGGGAGTCTTTACCTCACTATCCATACAAAAATTTTAATCGGATTGTTTCCAAATATGCAAATTTAGAATAAAAATCCGATTAAATTGCTACTTTTGTCCATATTCCGCTTCTATGAACATCAGCTTGTCAGACGACTTCAGGGCTATCCTCTCGGGCGCGAGAGACGAAGCCATGCGCACCGGCCACTACGGCATCGGGGCAGACCATCTCATGCTCGCGATTCTCAGAAGACGCGGCTGCGAAGCCTGCCGTATCCTGTCAGGACTCGGGTTGGACACCGGAAAGCTCAAACGCAGAATAGATGCTGCCGTGTTCAAGGAGAATCCGGTCCCGTACTATGATGCAGACCGTGTCAAGATGAAGCGCAGCGCCGAGGGGGTCATCAGCCTGGCGGCCTATGAAGCCCTGCGGGCAGGAGACTCATCCGTGCGCTCGGCTCATTTGCTGCTGGCCCTCAGTCGCGCCGAAGGCAGCATCAGCCGCGAGTGGCTGACAGAAAATTCCCTTGGAAGTTCAGCACTCATGGAGACGTTGAAAGCCAAAGGCCTGCTGGGAAAAAATCCGGGCAGGCCAGAAGTCAAAATGGAAGACGTCGTGTCCGCACTTGGAGAACAGCTCAACAATCTGATAAGCGCCCACCACAACAATACGGACTACGAAAGCTGAGACTATTCCGCCAGCCTGTCAAGGGCCAATTGGAGAAGTTCAGCCACACGAGGCTTGTAATTGGTATTGGCGTCCTTGAGATAACGATGAGCGATGACACAGCATACTGTGCCCGCATTGTGCCCCAGTTTGGCAGACATTCCGGCGAGGGCCGAACCTTCCATCTCAAAGTTTGTGATGCGATACCCACCAAACTCAAAACTTTCGAAATCCTCAAGCATGTTCGGCATCGCCAGACCCTGACGGACCACCCTGCCCTGAGGGCCGTAGAAACCCGATGCGGAGATTGTCATCCCCTTGAAAGTGCAGTCCTCGAATTTCTTGATAAGCACATCGGAAGCACGGACGAAATAAGGGTCGGGAAGATGCCGGTCCCAATGCACATGCTTCTTGAAAGCCTCTTCGAAATCCAGCAAAGCAATGCTGTCACGCCCCTCGTACCAGTTCATGAGGCCGTCACAGCCGACAGAAATATGCGAGAAGATGAAAGCCCCGAGAGGGATGTCCGGCTGGACGGCGCCGCATGTGCCGATTCTCAAGATATTCAGTGTACGGTGCTCCGGCTTGACCTCACGGGTAATGAAATCAACATTGGCAAGAGCATCAAGCTCCGTCATCACAATGTCAATATTGTCAGTTCCGATACCTGTTGAAAGGACCGTAAAACGCTTGCCTCTGTACTGCCCCGTAACCCATACGAATTCGCGGGAGGCCCCCTCGCATTCTACACTGTCCAATAGAGGCTTGAACATCGCCACGCGTCCCGGGTCGCCGACAAGTATGACATTATCCGCAAGTTGATCTGGACGTATATGTATGTGAAATGCCGATCCGTCCGGATTGATAATCAGTTCTGATTCTGCTATTCTCATATATGGTTATTTTTTGTTGCGCTTGGCCGCACGGAGCCGTGAGGCGCTGCGCACGATAAGTTCATCCGAATAAATTCCCCTTGCAGCAAGCATGTTGAGTATGGTGACCGCTATCGGGAACACCGCCGCCACCCGGAACACCAGATCCTTGTCGGCGGTAAAAAAGTCCACAGCCAGCCAGCATTGGAGTGCAAGCGAAATGATGGCCGCAAGCATCGCCGTGCGCATCTGGAATATACGGTGACGGTACACGGTGAGAGCCAGAATATTGAGCAGCAGTATGACCACTATCAATATCGTATAGGGCAAATAAGTTGTAAAGCGCACCTCAACAGCCTTGTCACAGAAGAGCATGGAGGCGATGAGAGCCGTGGAAATAAGCAAATAGAGTGTCTGAATTCTCTGCCACATATTATAATGAATTGAATCGTGCGAGCACATTCTGCTCGTATGTCTTTGAAATCGGAATCGTGTCGAAGCCTTCAAGTCCGAGACTGATCTTGTACCCCTCTTTCTCAGCCTTGAGTATCTTGACTTTTGCTATGTTGACTATGTACTTGCGGTGACAGCGTACAAGGTCGCTGTCAGCAAAACTGTCCTCCACCGTCTTAAGCGGGCAACGGAGCATATATTGCTTCATCTCGCCGGAACTGTCAGCATACCAGATCTTGATATAGTTGTCATCTGACTCTATATAGTACAGATTCTCCGAGTCAATGGAGAACTTCAACACTCCGCTGCTGTCAAAAAGGGTGATGCGTTTCTCCTCGTACGGCTTCACCGGCGTATCGCTGACGACATTGGAGTAGTTCATCAGGCGGATTGTATTGTTGCGGTCAGCAAGAGACAGATAGAGGGCCGAAATTATATAAGGGATACCAAGACAGACAAGTGTGAAGCACAGCGCGCTCAGGAATATGCCACCCGTGCAGCGCTCACCGGTATCAATGATGCCGCCCCTGTCTCCCTGGACAGTGAAAAACGTGTACAGCAGGCTGATCGCCACAATTTCAAGAAGATCCCAGACTATGTACTTCCACACCTCGAAATTCTCAAAATTGCGGCAGTGGAACATCAGCACCTTGCTTACCACCACCAAAGCGATGGACACGACAATGAACGCTATCGTGAAAAGAAAGGCGGAACTGCCGCCAAGCGCGAACCATACGTTGTGGGAGAACGGGATGGAAAGGAGTATCAGAACTAAGGAGAACAGGGCCGAAAAGGTCACGGTCCATATCAGCTGGTACTTGCTCAGCAAGTATCGCGGCAGCTGTCCTCGAAGAAACGATATCACGGGCATCTTAATTGATTCCTGCAAATATATGAATTTTTTAGTACCTTTGGCCCGTGTTAAAATAAGTGTACGACAAAGACATGGAAAGAAAAGTAGCCGTGACCGGTCTCGGAGTGCTCTCCTGCATCGGCAAAGACATAGATACATTTTGGAACAATCTCATAAACGGCGTCTGCGGAATAGACTACATAACTGAATTCCCCACCGAAGAGCTTCCTGTCAAGATAGGAGGAATGATCCGGGACTTCAATCCGGAGCAGTTCGGCATGGACAAGCCGTTCATCCGCAAGCAGGATCCGTTCACGATATACGCCATGGCTTCAGCATGGCAGGCGATGAACGACTCGGGCCTGGTCTCCGGAGAAAACATCGACCCCAAAAGGCTGGCCACTTATGTCGGTTCCGGGATCGGCGGTTTCACGACAATACAGCGCGAACTCGAGAAATTCCTTGAGGACAGAAGCGGCAAATGGATCTCTCCAAACTTCGTCCCTACGATGATCAGCGACATGGCCGGAGGTCAGATCGCCATAAAATACGGGGCCCAAGGCTCATGCATAGACATCGTGACGGCCTGCGCCACCTCCACACATTCGATCGGAGAAGCCTATAGGGCCATACTCCACGGCTATGCCGATGCGGTCATAGCGGGGGGCTCGGACAGGTGCACCATCCCTATCGGCATAGCCGGCTTCGCCAACGCCAAGGCACTCACACGCTCGGAGAACCCGAAATATGCCTCTCTTCCGTTCAACGCCAACAGAAGCGGCTTCGTGATGGCGGACGGTTCAGCGGTCCTCGTCCTTGAAGAATTTGAGCACGCCAAGGCGCGCGGGGCGCACATCTATGCTGAAGTAGTCGGATACGGAAGCACCTGTGACGCGTACCATGCCACAGCCCCACGACCGGACGCCAGCACTCAGGCCGAATGCATAAAGATAGCTCTGGAGCAGGCAGGCTTCGACAAGAATTCTGATAACGTCTACATCAACGCCCACGGCACAGGCACCCACCTCAACGACATCGCCGAGACCCTCGCCTACAAGGAGGCATTCGGAGATTTTGCCTACAAGTGCCACATCAGCAGCACCAAATCAATGCACGGCCACATGTTCGGAGCCACAGGCGCAATTGAAGCCGCAGCTACGGTGCTGGCACTTCAGGAAGGCATCGTGCCGCCGACAATCAATCTCGACTGCCCGGATCCGGAGTGCGACCTTGACTACACCCCGAACAAGGCGATCAAAGCCGAACTCACGCTCGGTCTGAGCGATTCGTTCGGCTTCGGAGGTCACAACGCCTGTCTGGCGTTCAGAAAAGTATAATTCTTTCTATGCTGCTTCCTTGAGACGCTCGGCGTTCTCGGCTATCTGCAGCTGATCGATGCATTCTTGTATATCCCCGTCCATAAAGGCGGGGAGATTGTACATTGACCAGTTGATACGATGGTCTGTCACCCTCCCCTGAGGATAGTTGTATGTACGGATCTTCGCGGACCTGTCTCCGGTGGAAACCATGGTCTTGCGCTTGGCGGCTATGCCGTCCAGATATTTCTGATGTTCAAGGTTGTAGAGTCGCGTACGGAGCTCCTCGAATGCCCTGTCCTTGTTTTTGAGCTGGGAGCGCTCCTCCTGGCACTGCACCACGAGTCCGGTAGGGATATGGGTCAGGCGGACAGCCGAATATGTGGTGTTCACGCCCTGGCCTCCAGGCCCTGAAGAGCAGAAAAGGTCGAGCCTGATGTCGTCCCAGTTCAGGTCAACATCGAACTCTCCGGCTTCCGGGAACACCGCCACCGATGCGGCGGATGTCTGGATCCTGCCCTGGGTCTCTGTCTGCGGGACGCGCTGCACGCGGTGTACACCGGACTCGTATTTCATGATGCCGTAGACATTCTCCCCTGAGAGCTTGAACACCACCTGTTTGAAGCCTCCGGAGGTGCCGGGGGTCTGGTCCGTGACTTCAAGTTTCCACCCTTTCGATTCGGCGAAATGCTGATACATGCGGAAGAGATCTCCGGCAAAAATAGCCGCCTCGTCACCTCCGGTGCCGCCGCGGATCTCTATGATGGCATTCTTGGAATCATCAGGATCAGCAGGGATCAGCAGAAGTTTGATGTCCTGCTCCATCTGGGGCATACGGGACTCGATGTCCGACACTTCCTCTCGCGCCATCTCGCGGAGTTCCTCGTCCTTTTCATTGACAAGTATGTCCTTGGCCGCAGCGAGGTCTTTGGTCATCTTTTCGTATTCCTTTCCTGCCTTTATTATAGGCTCAAGTTCCTTGTAATCCTTGTTGAGCTGGACATACCTTTTCATGTCCGACATCACTTCAGGGCTCGAAAGCTGGTCCTGCAGCGACTGGAACTTATCTTCAAGGGAGAGTACCTTCTCCAGTAGTTTTGTATCTGCCATATCAGTCTATATTCTTTATGTAACACCTGCGCCGCATATACGGCTCGTGCTCGTAGCAGTTCCAGATGTTCGCCGCTGAATCGGATTCCAGCTGCGGGTTCGAGACGGCCCAGCGGTTGCCTATGCGTATGGCCTTGTCGCCCATCTCCTTATAATATACCGACGAAACACCGGTATTCTGCCACTTGCGCACCGCCCCGTTGACCATGAGGTCAGTCGTCTCATAGTCATGCTTGGCCTTGAGCATGTGAATCCAGCCGAACGGGAAAAGGCTTCCCTTTGCTTTCTGGAGGGCACCGGATATGCTCGGGAATGAAATCCCGAAAGCGACGATGTCGTCATTGCCGTCAAGGAGCATGCAGCTCGACTTGTCCGACAGGTACGGAAGCATCCTTTTGGCCTCATCCTCGATCTCCTTGTCATCCAGCGGGACGAAGCCGTAGACATCAGAGAAACTGTCATTGAACGCCTTGAAGAAACGGCGCACTTCCGACGGGTCCTTCTTGACAGCGGCGATATCGGCAAAATGAAGATTCTCCTTATCCTTCAGCATCTTCGCGACCCTGCGGGTCTTGTCCGGGACGCCGTGGTTGGCCACCATCCTGTACTGCACCCAGTCGCACTCCTTGTCAAAATCAAGCGCGGTAAGGAAATCGTTGTAGTACGGATAGTTGTACGGGCAGTTGAACGGCGGGACATATTCATAGCCCTCCACAAGCATGCCGTTACGACCGAGGGTGTTGTAACTCAACGGGCCGTGGATCTCGGTCATCCCCTCTTTCCCGGCCCAATCCGAAGCGGCTCCTATAAGCATGCGCGCCACCTCGATGTCCTCTATGCAGTCAAACCAGCCGAAACGCACGCGCCTGGTTCCATAAAGCTCGTTGTATCTTGGGTTGATAATGGCACATATTCTTCCGGCAACGCGCCCTGAATCCTGTACAATCCACATTTTGCGCTTGCAGTATGACAGCGAAGCTACTTTAGTAAGCAGGAACAACTCGTCCGAGTGGAGAGCCGGAACATATTGGGGACAGCCGCGGTAGAGTTCATCCGGAAAAGTGATGAACTTCAGAATATCCCGATGGTCTGTGACTTCCGTCAGTCTATATTGGGCCATAAACAATTCAGAATGTAAAAGTCTGCAAATTTAGGAAAAATATGCATAAGTCCTGCATGATATCCTCACGGCTACAACCCCTTGGCCTTGCCCTCATCCCAGATGGCATCCATCTCGGCCAGGCTCATGTCTGAGAGTTTACGGCCCTTGCGTATCGTATTCTCTTCAAGATATGTGAAACGGCGCCTGAACTTGCTGCACGTCCCGCCGAGGGCTTTCTCCGGATCCACCCCGTAGAGCCGTGCGGCATTGATGACAGCGAACAGCAGATCTCCAAACTCCTCTTCTTCATGAGCGAAATCACCTTCTCCGCAAGCCTCCCTGGCCTCCCCGAGCTCTTCCTCCACCTTGGCCCAGACATCCTCCCGCTTCTCCCAGTCGAACCCGCATCCGCGCGCCTTCTCCTGCATCGAGAGCGCCTTGAGGATGGCCGGCATCGCATCCGGAATCCCGGACATCACCGTCTTGTTGCCATCCTTTTCCTTAGCCTTGACAAGCTCCCACGTATCCGCTATTTCTTTGGCGCTGAGATGTTTTCCGGTATCTTGGCCGAACACGTGCGGATGACGGAACTCCATCTTGTCACACACCTTTCCAAGCGCATCAGCGATGTCAAAGCGGCCCTGCTCCTCCCCTATCCTGCAATAGAAGGCGATATGATAAAGCAGATCCCCGAGTTCCTTGGCTATGGACGGGGCGTCATCCTTGATTATGGCATCGCTGAGCTCGTAGACTTCTTCCTCCGTCATCGGCCGTATGGACTCCATGGTCTGTTCCGCATTCCATGGACATTTCTCTCGAAGCGCGTCCATCGTGTCCAGAAGGCGGGAGAACGCAGCGATTTTTTCCTCTTTTGTGTGCATTGATTATTTTGCTATTTTTGTCGGCACAAATCTAATAATTATTATTGTCAATCATGAAGACGATGCACTTCGTTTCCGCAGATGAGGCGGTCAGCCACATTCCGTCACACTGCCATATACACCTCAGCAGCGTTGCCAGCGTGCCGCATTGCCTCATCTCGGCGCTTTGCCGCAGAGCCGATGCCGGAGATGTCAGGGACCTGCACTTCCACCATTTCCACACGGAGGGCCCGGCCCCCTACAGCGAGCCAAGGTACGAAGGCATCTTCTTCGAACAAGGCTTTTTCGTGGGTCCCAATGTCCGCAAGAATGTCAACTCCGGATACGCTGACTACCTGCCGGTACATCTCGGAGAAAGCCAGAAGCTCTACCGTGACGGAGCCATCAGGCTCGGTGCGGCCCTTGTCAACATATCACTCCCCAATGCTGAAGGCAAAGTCAGCCTCGGCACGTCAGTAGACTGCTCGGTAGCCGCTGTTGAAAGTGCAGACCTTGTGATAGGGGTCGTCAACCCCAACGTACCTTTTGCATACGGAGACCTTCTGGATCTCGACCAGTTTGACTATCTCGTACAGGACGACACTCCTCTCGTGACGGCCGGGTTCGCGGAGCCGACCCCGACAGAAGTGCTGATCGGCAAGAACTGCGCAGCCCTGGTGGACGACGGCGACTGCATCCAGATGGGCATAGGCGCGCTGCCTAACGCGCTTGCAGCCCAACTCCGGCATCACAAAAATCTCGGACTTCACACAGAAATGTTCGCCGACGGCCTCCTGACCCTCATAAAGGCAGGCGTGATCAACGGGAGCCACAAGAAAATCGACACCGGCAAAGTAGTGGCTTCGTTCCTGCTCGGCTCCAACGACGTGTACTCATTCATCAACGACAACCCGACGGTGCTGATGAAAGACATCAAGTACACCAACGACCCGTGGGTGATAGCGCAGAACCCGAACATGAAAGCCATCAACTCCGCCACAGAGGTAGACCTGACAGGACAGATCAGCGCCGACTCCATCGGAACCCGCATATTCAGCGGAACCGGAGGCCAGCTTGAATTTGTCCGCGGCGCCACCATGTCCAAAGGCGGGAAGAGCATCACAGCCTTCGCGTCACGCACCAACAAAGGCCAGAACAAGATAGTCGCACAGCTGAACCCGGGAGCCGGGGTCGTCACCCCGAGAGCTGACGCTCACTGGATCGTGACGGAATACGGAGCCGTGGACCTCTATGGCAAGAGCCTTCAGGAAAGGGCCAAGCTGATGATAAGCATAGCACATCCCGATGACAGGGAAATGCTTGACAGACAGGCGTTCGAAAGATTCGGCCCGCATTGGCACAATCTCTCCATATAAAATGATCAAGCCCCGTGAGCCAAATACCTCACGGGGCTTGTCATAACGGCCTGGATGCTACAGTTTCCCGGAACGGGCTGCGAAGTCAATTATGAAATCCGCCGTACCTTCAATCCCGAGAACAGATGAATCGATGCAAAGATCGTAGTTCGAGGCCACGCCCCAATGGCCGAAGGTAAAGAAATTGTAGTAATCTTCCCTTCCATTGTCCTTTTTGAGCATCAGTTTCTCCGCTTCCTCGCACGAAATCCCCATACGGCGGCTGACTCTCTCGCGGCGGCACGCATCAGGAGCGCACACAAACACATCCACGCAATCCTTGCGCTCCCGCAGCACATAGTCGGACGCCCTTCCCACAAAGATGGCGCTCGACTCCTCCGCAATCCTGGATATCACCGCGCTCTGTATGCGGAACAGTTCGCGGTCATTGAGCCCTCCAGTCTGAAAGCCAAGTCCCAATATGCGTTTCTGCTCATCGCTGCGGCGGAAAAGTTCGGCGCTCAAGCCGCTCTCCGAAGCCGCCTTGAGTATGAGTTCATTGTCATAGACATTGATGCCGAGTTTCTTGCCTATGGCAAGAGCCACACTCTTGCCACCGCTTCCGAACTGACGTCCGATATTGAAAATGATGTGTCTGTCCATATCAAAAAAATTATTCTATTGCGCTGCCGAGCATCTCGGCATCCTGCCCATCCTTGAGCTTGTCGAACTTCTTGAAAAGCCGCAGAACAAAAATCAGGGAAACGACCACAGAAAGCATGTCGGCTATAGGAAAACTCCACCAGACCCCCCTCTCCTGAAGCCACATGGGAAGGGTATATATCAGAGGCAGGAGGAATATCAGCTGCCTTGACAGTGAGAGGAAAATCGATTTGCTCACCATCCCGAGACACTGGAAGAAAGTGGAGGTTGTGATACCGAACCCGACAAAGGCGGTGCCGGCACACATTATCCTCAGGGCTTTGGAAGACATCTCAATCATCTCCGGATCATTGGTAAACAGGCTCACTGCCAGTTCAGGAATCAGCTCCGCCATGAGGAAGCAAAGCAAGGTCACAAGGATTTCCCACCTGGCGGTAAGGATGAATATCTCCTTCACCCTATGATACTGCCGCGCCCCATAATTATACCCGGCTATAGGCTGAAGCCCCTGATTGAAGCCCATACAGATCATTATGAAAAGCATGGTGAGACGGTTGACGATGCCATAAGCCCCTATGGCGAGGTCGCCGCCGTACTTGCCGAGCTGCTGGTTGATGAAGAGGGCCACAAGACACGCGGCAGAGTTCATAAGAAAAGGGCCGAGACCGATGGCAAGGGACTGCTTGGCGATCCTCCACTCTATCTGGAAGACAGGTTTCGGGAAATGCAGCAGGTTCTTCTTGTTGAAAAAGAATTTGAGGGTATACACAAGAGCCGCCATCTGGCAGATCACAGTTGCAAGGGCCGCCCCCTGGATACCCATCTCAAAAACAAAAATGAAAACAGGGTCAAGGATGGCGTTCGATATCACGGTGAAAAGGGTGAGGCCCATGGCCGTTTTAGGATGCCCGGATGCGCGTATCAGCCCGTTGAACCCGAAATACAGATGCGTGAAGACATTGCCGACCAGGATAATCAGCATATAGTCCCTCGCAAAAGGAAGCGTGACATCGCTGGCGCCGAAAAAGCGCAAAATCGGATCAAGGAAAACGAGCGTGACGCACGAGAACAAAAATCCAATGATAAGATTGAGACTCAACACATTGGAAAGAACCTTACGGGCCGTATCGTAATTTTTCTGTCCCAACAGGACAGAAATGAGCGTCGTAGCCCCGACCCCGACAAGGGTACCCATCGCTGTCGCAAGGTTCATAAGCGGGAATGTCACAGCAAGGCCGCTGATTGCAGCCGAACCCACACCGGGAATATGCCCGATGTAGATGCTGTCCACCATATTATACAAAGAAGCAGCGGTCTGGGCTATGATTCCCGGGACCGCATACATCTTAAGCAACTTTCCGATCTTCTCTGTTCCAAGCTCCGTAGGAGCCAACGCTACTGATGCCATTTGCTATGTAAAAAGTTTTATGGTTTCTCTACCACTTCAATATCAAATCTTAAAGGTGAATATGCAGGGATTGTGCTGCCAGACCCACTCGCAGAATACCCGAGCTTCGACAGGAAAATGCCGGTCCCCTCCTCAAAAGGCCCCATGCGCCACAGCATGTAGGAGAACCCGTCTATCACCGAGGTCTTGTTGGAAGTGATGGTGATGCCGGTGTAGTCATCATGATTGTACTGTACAGATATGGGGGAATATGTCTTTGATGAACTGTAGATGCCGTACATTTTGGCAGTATCAGCAACCGTGGTGTCAAAGACCCTGCCGTCCAGCAGACGCCCGGTGTAGTTGATATAGATGGTAGTGTCCGCCGGGAAGCCGGCATCGGAATCTTCCTCATCCTCTGCAGCAGCCTCCTCCTCGTCAACGACAGGAGCCTTGGTCTGCAGATAATAGAATCCGTACTTGAGTGAGTCTTTGACAGTGAGTTGAGGATAATTCTGCGCGAAGAAACGCCCCAGAGAGTCTATCTCCCATTTGTCCATATCCTCGATAGCCTCAAGCAGTTCAATGTCATATATGGCATTAGTGCCCGTGACATTATCAAGATAATCTTGTGCATTGTCATAACGGGATGTCGTCATCAGCCAGCCCGGTATGATCTCCTGCCTGCGTCCGCCCTCACGCATGGTCGAAAGCATCTCCTCGAGTCCGGCGGAAAGGTAGTTCTCTCCCAAAGTCCAGATGACCGGGCCGCACCACGACGTCTCGCTCCACGTGCCGAGCTGCTTCGCAAGGGAAGGAAGGGTCGTGGCGGTGATGTTGCCGTCCAGCGACTTGAGGGTATAATTGAGGCGCACATACTTGTCCGACTCTCCTATCGCATCGCCGCTTCCTTCCTCATCAGAAAGCACATAAGCCCCAAGCGCAGTCGGAGCCAGATCCGGATGGTGCACAAGCATCCAGGCATCAAAATACCTCTTGGACGCATCGTTCTTGCCGGCTTCCACCGTCCTCGCACACGACACAAGGACAAGCAGGCACATCAGACATGATATCGTTCTCTTGATCATAATTCATCTTTTTCGGACGGCGATTCACTTTGCAGGAATCGTGCCGTCACCATTTCTATATAATGCCCCGCCTCTTCACGCAAGGCTATGTCCCCGGGGAACAGCAACTTGCCGCCGGCAGCGCACTCGTGCCCCCCGCCATGGAAGAACGCCCTCGCCAGGGCGTTGGAGGACCAGCCCGCCTTCGACCTCACGGACACACGGTAAAACCCTCCATCCTCGCGCAGGAAGATGCTCATCACGACTTTCCCGATTCCGAGAGGTAGGTTCACGAACCCCTCCGTGTCACCGTCCTTCAGGCCGAGACGAAAGATGTCCTCCTTGTTGAAGATGGAATAAGCCACACCGTACTCCGTGATATGCATCTTGTCCTTGAGATACACGCCCATGGCCCTGAACCTGTTTTCCCTGTAGGAACTGTAGAGACGGGACAGGAGCTCTCCACGGTCCACCCCGGCGGCAAGCAGGGCAGAAGCCATGGAGAACGTGGACGGGAAGACCGAATTTGCAAAATTATTGGTATCCGTCGTCATGCCAGCCATGAGCGAGACGGCCGCAGCATGCGGAAGCCGGGACGCATCTGAAGCGACGTCCGGCATCGACATCAGCACATGAAAAAGCAACTCACTTGCTGACGAGACCTCAGTCTCGCTGAATACAAGTTCAAAGCCGTCAACTTCCGGTTGAGGATGATGGTCTATCATCACCTTGGGAGAAGCCGATGCGCGCAGAAACGGCTCAAGTACACCCGCCCTCGAAAGTGAATTAAAGTCAAGACACACGATCAAGTCCGCACCAGCAATGGCTTCACTCGCACCGGCTGGATTTTCTGAAGCCACAATCACATCGCCATGGGCGGCAAGAAAGCGCAGGTTGTCCGAGAAAGCATCAGGAAGAACGGCCACGGCATCGACACCACGCCCTCGAAGATATGAAACAAGAGCGGCACTGCTGCCCAAAGCATCCCCATCCGGATGGAGATGCGAAACCGCACAAACCCGCCGGGAAACCCTGAAAAGCATGTCCAGGGCACCGGTTGTCATATCGTCAAGTGATTTCATCTGTTCCAAATCTTCCGCAAATTTAAGAAGAATATTGCATTTGATAAATCAAATTCCTAACTTTGTACGGATTTGGATATTGATAAAAAAGAACATAAAATGAACAAGACAGTCAAGATCATCATTGAAGTTGTGCTGCTGGGAGTCATAGCATTCCTCACATACGCAATCTACAGTTCCATCATGGAGCCTGTCAACTTCAACAAACAGAGGGACTACCGCAAGAGTGTGGCCATCCAGAGGCTCAAGGATATCCGCACCCTTCAGGTGGCGTACAAATCAGTCAACGGCAAGTTCACCTCTACTGTTGACTCCCTCAAGCTCTTCTACGAAGACGGCAAGATGCCTGTTGTCCTTCAGGTAGGTTCACAGGATGACTCGGTAGCCGTAATGCACACCGAAGCCGTAAAGAGGGCTCACCGCAAAATCACCAACGAGGATCTCTACAAGATGTATCTTGCAGGAGACAAGAACCTCGTCTTCTCCATTGAGAACTTCATCCCTGTAAAGGACACGCTCTTCAACGGACGCACCGACTTCAATATAGACTCCCTTAAGACGATTCCGTTCTCCGGCGGGAAACCGCTCCAGATGGAAGCCATCGTGAAGACAGTTTCAGGTGTGCCTGTACCTCTCTTCGAGGCCAGGATGCCTTACAAGGAACTCCTTGCCGGCATGGACAATCAGCTCCGCATCAACCTCGATGCAGAGTGCGAGGCCCAGAACAAATATCAGGGTCTTCAGGTCGGTTCCATCTCCGCACCTAACAACAACGCAGGTAACTGGGAATAGTGTTCACGCTCGTACCTTCCAGTTTTTTCGACCCTGCTTCAGAGCGCAAGGCTCTTGAGGAAGCGGGTATGGTGAGGGAAGGTTCCGAGATCAGACACATGGAAATACCGGAATATGACGCTGTCCTCATCTATGACATGGATGAGGACAGTGCCGTTTACGGACAGGAGATGGCCGGACTTCTCAAGAATCTCGGCAACTGTCAGGAATACAACAAAATATTGTGCAGCATCAGAGACAGGAGGTTGTATCTGGCCATAGCACAGGGAAAGACGCTCATGCTTGCCAACAGCTACGGGGTTCAGGACTTCACGACAGCGGAATACTATATCTTTTTGGCCGTCAAGTCTCTTCAGATCAACCCGGAGATGTCTACGATCTGCTTTATGAGTCAGTTGGACGCAGACGAGGAGATGTCCCTCTACCGATATTTCAAGGCAGTAGTCTCGCTATGAGGATCATTGGAGGAAAGTTGAAAGGCAAGATGATTTCGCCGCCGGCAGGTTACAGTGCCAGACCGACGACCGACTATGCAAAGGAGGGCCTTTTCAACGTCCTGGACAACGAATACGAATTTGAGGGCCTGAAAATTCTCGACTTATTCGGCGGCACAGGCGCCATAAGTTATGAATTCGCGTCTCGGGGAGCCTCGTTTGTATGCAGCGTAGAGATGAATAAAGACAATGCCGCATTTATACGACGCGAAGCTGCACGTCTCGGTCTCAACTCAATCAAAGCGGTGCACAGCAATGTGTTCGACTTCCTTCCCATCTGCCACGAGAAGTTCGACATCATTTTCGCTGACCCTCCTTATGCACTGGACGGATTGGGAAACATCCCGGACAAAGTCCTCAGCAGCGGCATTCTCCATGAGGGGAACTACTTCATCCTCGAGCACGGAGATGAGCACAGCTTCAGGGAGCACCCTAATTTCAAAAAGGAAAAAGTCTACGGAAGGGTGCACTTCTCATTTTTCGAACAATAACCTGCCACAAACCAGAATTTCCATTGTGATTCCATATTACGAATAAACTTTTTTATTCGTAATTTTGGGTATTGAATTATCACAATGAAAAAGTATTTCTCATTATTGGTGATACTCGCACTAGGTGCGTGTACACCAAAAACTTATCTCTGGAACGCCGATAACGCGACTGTAGACATGGATGTTTACGGACAGCAGTACAAGCTCAACAAAGCCGAGTGGGACGCCGCTTTCAAGTTCCTTTCGGATCCCGAGACCAGAAATCTGCCGGCAGGAAGGTATGAACTTACAGAGAACACATTTGCCAACATCCAAATAGATTCCACCCGCACTTCGATGCAATGGGAAGACCACCACAAGAGAATTGACCTTTTCTATATCGTTGAAGGGAGAGAACTCGTCAACGTCTGCAAACCGGAGGAACTTCGGGGATGCACCAGACCTTACACGGACGAAAAAGATGTCGAGAACTATTCGTCATCAACCAATCCTCGCCCCGTTGTGCTCACTCCTGGAAAATTTGTAATCCTGTTCCCGTCCGACGCACATCAGCCGCTACTGGATCCGGACGGAGTTCCAGCTCCGATCAAAAAAATAGTCGTGAAAATTCCTTACGCATCCGAATAACCCAATGAGAAAGATAACAGTTGTAAATTCTGCTTTCCTCACACTGCTCTGCATCAATGCTGCCGCACAGAATTTGAGCGAGCTCACGGACCTCGACTATTTCAAACACCACCTCAAAGTGATAAGCGCGGACGACTTCGGCGGCCGTAAACCGCTTACAGAATACGAGACCAAGACAATCAATTACATCCGGGATCAGTACGTGGCACTCGGCCTGCAAAGCGCCCCGGGAGGGTATTTCCAGGATGTCAAGGAGATCAAGACAAGAACCACGCTGAGAGGCGGTAAACTTACGGTCAAGGGAAAGAAAGGAAAGGTCATCGTGAAAGCTCCGGACGAGATCGTTCCATGGACGTTGCGCAACACAGACAAGGTTGACCTGAAAGATGCCGGACTTGTATTTGCAGGCTACGGAATCACGGCTCCGGAATACAGCTGGGATGACTTCGGCGGACTGGATGTCAGCGGCAAGGTGCTGCTCGTTCTTGAAAATGACCCTGGTGCCCATGACAGCATGGTATTCGGAGGAAAAAACCAGACATACTACGGACGTGCCTCTTACAAATTTGAGGAAGCGTTCAGACGCGGGGCTGCCGGATGCCTCGTAATACATATGCCGTCGTCTTCCGCATACAAGTTCTCAAGCATACAGTCTTCACACGGCGGAGAGGAAATCTCCCTCGTTGACGACAATGCCAACCGGGACGCGCTCGGGCTGAGCGGATGGATAGGAGAAGATGCCGTAAAGCACATATTCCAGTCAGCAGGAAAGGACTATCCCGCAATCGTGGAAAGCGCACGCAAGAGCAGTTTCAAGGCTGTCCCGCTCGATGCCAAGATGAACGCTGTACTTGAAGTCACTGCCGAGACCGGCATATCCCACAATGTGATCGGGATGATCCCGGGAACCGATCTGAAGGACGAATGCGTGGTCGTGATGGCACATTGGGACCATCTCGGAATCGGAGAACCGGTGGACGGTGACTCCATCTACAACGGAGCAGGCGACAACGCCTCAGGCATAGCAGGTATGCTGACACATATCAGGCGCTTCATCGCCGACGGGACCAGAATGCGCCGCACAGTCATATTTGCCGCACTCACATCTGAAGAGGACGGGCTTTTGGGATCGGAATGGTACGCAAAACACCCTGTGATGCCGATTTCAAAAACTGCAGCTGCCGTCAACATCGACGGCGGGGCACCGCTCGGAAAGGCAAGGAATGTGGAAATCTACGCTGGTGGTCTGTCTACTGTGGACAGGACCGTCTCGATACTCGCCACCGCACAAGGCCGCAGAGCGGACATAATAATCCCAGACACACGCGGCATATTCTTCCGCACGGACCTTTTCAGCATGCTCCGCGCAGGTGTGCCTGGAGTTTTCGTCTGCGGTGGACAGGACTGGATCGACCCTGAGGATCACAGAAGACACTTCAATCCGCCTTACCACCACCCGAAGGATGAATGGCGCGAGGACTGGGACATGTCCGGCGTGATGGACCAGTGGAATCTGATTCATGCTCTCATCGAGGCCTACGCCGATGACGACCAGATGCCACGATGGCTTCCAGGTTCAGGATTCAGCAGACCCGCACAGGACTGAGACATTTCATAAAAAAGGAAGAGGCAGGCTCTGTAAGCCTGCCTCTTCCTTTTTTGGGAACAGCGTGTAAGTATTACTTCACGATGTGACCGGTAATCTGTCCGCTGCATGCTGCTGCATTGGCCTCATCTGTATCGATATGCATCGCAAGAGCGTACTTGTCTGAGACACGGACCACGGTGTCGCCGAACACGAGTTTGCGTCCGGTCTCCTGCTCAACCTCGACAGAGACGATCTCCCCGTTCTTGACACCGAAGCGCTCGGCGTCGGCAGGAGTCATGTGGACATGACGTTTTGCGATGATCACACCCTCGGAAAGTTCAATTTCACCGCATGGTCCTATAATCTTGCAAGGAGCCGAGCCGGCCACATCTCCACTCTCTCTGATCGGGGCCACGATTCCGATAGTACGGGCATCGGTAAATGAGAGTTCCACCTGATTTTCAAGACGGACAGGGCCGAGGATAGAGCATTTGAGACTGGCCTTCGGTCCTACGACCTCTACTTTCTGATTGGAGGCATACTGCCCCGGCTGAGAAAGAGGCTTCTTGACCTCAAGTTCAAACCCTTTTCCGAAAAGGACATCCAGAGCCTCACGGGTTACGTGGACGTGCCTTGCAGATGTCTCAATGATAAAATTGTCCATAATATTCAATTGCAATTGGTTAATTATCAAGTTCTGACACTATGCGCATCGTATCCCGGGCTATCACAAGTTCTTCATTGGTAGGGATCATGGCAACCTTGACGGTGGAGTCAGGGGCTGAGATGATGGTCTCGGAGTGAGCGTTCTCGTTGGCTTCATTGTCTATCTTGACCCCAAGATATGCCAGATTCTCGCACACGCGACGGCGCAGACGAGGGTTGTTCTCCCCTATCCCGGCCGTGAACACAATAAGATCCACACCGTTCATCTCTGCGATATAGGCACCGACGTTCTTTATGGTGTCGTAGGTGAGTTTCTTGAGGGCGATTTTGGCCTGGCGGTCGCCGTCAAGGGCGAGGGTGTTGAGGTCACGCATATCAGAACTCTTGCCGGTCAGGCCGAGGAAGCCGCTCTTCTTGTTCATGATCTCGGTCATCTGATCCGGGGTAAGCCCCTCCTTCTTCATGATATAAGGAACTATGTTGGCATCGATGTTACCGCAACGTGTACCCATGATCATTCCCTCAAGCGGGGTGAAACCCATGGAGGTGTCCACACACTTGCCGTCCTTGACCGCAGTTATGGAACTGCCGTTGCCAAGATGGCAGGTGATTATCTTGGAATGCTCAAGATCAAGACCGGCCAGCTTTGCTCCGCGGCGGGACACGTACTGATGCGATGTGCCGTGGGCACCGTAGCGGCGCACGCGGTATTTTGTATAGTATTCATACGGGAGCGCATACATATAAGCATACGGTTCCATGGTCTGGTGGAAGGCTGTGTCAAAAGTGACGACCTGCGGAACCTTCGGAAGCACATGCGAGATGGCGTCGATGCCGAGAAGGTGGGCCGGATTATGGAGTGGCGCGAAGTCGCAGCAGATTTCTATCTTCTTGATGACATCATCGTTGACAAGAGTACTTCCGGAGAAGAAATCGGCCCCCTGCACGATACGGTGTCCTACTGCCTCGATGTCGTCGAAACTCTTGAGCACCCCGTGCTCCGGATCGACAAGAGCGTCAAGAACCAATTTCATCCCGACCTTGTGATCAGGAATAGGCAAAGTCTTGCTGAAAGGCTCCTTGCCTGTAGGTTTATGGGTTATGCATCCGTCCGGAAGGGAGATCTTCTCGACGAGGCCCTTGGCCAAAAGTTCATAAACATCGTCCCCCTTCATGTCAAGAAGCTGATACTTGATGGAGGAGCTGCCGCAATTGATTACTAATATTATCATAATGTCATTGAAATGTGGGGCAAAATTACGAATAAATATGTACTTTTGGAAAAATTGAACCCGGAAAATGGTCGAGGGGAGAGACATAGTGGGAGTTTCCGTCATGTACCTCGCAGGAGTCGCAGCAACAGCCGCCGCAAGTCCTGCGAAAAGTGTCTTATATGCGGCAGGGCCTGCCGGTCTTGCAGCCGCAATCATATTCCTCATTCTCTTCTGCAGGAAATCAGGAGCACGGATCTGGATTCTTGCCACCTTCTTTTCCTTGGGAATATTCTCATTCTGCTGCACGGAGATGTGCTCTCACACAACATGGCAGCAGCCCGCCGCAGCCCGCAATGCTTTCCACTTGCTCAAGGCGACAATACATGATATCGGATTGAAAATCGAGTACGAAGTACTTGTCACAGCGCTGCTTACCGGAGACCGGAGCGGCCTCGCCGGAGACACGGTCTCGGCATTTCGGAACGCCGGCGCAGCACACATATTGGCACTCTCCGGACTTCATCTCGGAATAGTCTACGGATTGTTCAAAAGATTCCTCGCGCTGGCAGGCAACAGCCGTGGCGCAGAAGTCGCGACAAGCCTCACATCTGTATTGGCGGCCGGTTTCTATGTGCTTCTGACCGGTTGCAGCGCATCCGTAGTGAGAGCATTCCTGTTCATCTGCCTCAACGAAACCGCCAGGCTATGCCCAGGCAGGATGAGAAACCCGATGGCGATATACGCCACCGCCTTGACCATCCAGTTGACAATCACTCCATCGGTAATCAGCTCTGCAGGATTCCAGCTCTCATATCTGGCAATGCTCGGCATATACACACTGTTCCCAAGACTGGACGCCTGGTACCCCGGATCAAAAAAACGGCTGCTCAAAAGAATATGGAGTTCAGCGGCCCTCACCCTATCCTGCCAAATCTTCACCGCGCCGCTGGTGTGGTTGTATTTCAAATCCTTCCCCGTGTATTTCCTGATCACCAACCTCGTGGCCCTTCCGCTCACCGAGGCGCTGATAGTCTGCGCTGTCGCGTCCACAATAACAGCGGCGGCGGGACTATGCCCTCCGCCGCTGATTCATATCACTGATTTCTTTGCGGAAACCCTTATTGATTTTCTGGAAGCGGTGGCATCTATTTCCTGACGCACCTTACAGTAGCTCCGAAATCCGTCGCGGACATAAGCCCCCGGTACACAACATCCTTGTCTTGATAGATGTAACGAAGCACCCCGCGCCCATCTTCGCTGTCAGAAGTCCAGAACGCCGCATATTTGTAGAGGGACTTGTTCTCAAACTTGTCTCCATCCAGAACCATATAGCCCGAAGGCATCACTGAAAGTCCGGACTTGTCCGTAATCTTGACATCGCGCCAGAACTCCCACATTCTCGTCCCGTTGAAGTAGAGGTTCTGCATCAGACTTCCGGCCAGTCCCTGAAGATCCTTGCCGGCCTCTGAACTTTTGCCGAACTCCCGGCCAAGGGCCGCCCAGTCCTCATCAGAAGGAAGAGTCCATCCCTCAGGGCAGGCGGTCTGCGCTTCTGTCCAACTGTAGTAGCGCCCGAATATGTCTGACATGACGTCACAGCCACCATAAGCATGCCCGGCCCCGGCCCAGGCAAGATTCTGACGCATCCAGTCGGTGCCTGAAATGTTTCTGTAATAATACTTGCACCCGTCACGAGGATCGGTGAACACCTTGTCTGTGAGATACTTTGTGAAACCGGTGATGGAACCGTCACCGTCAAAGCCGCTCTTGACCGCCGTGAATGTCTTGGAAGTGCTGGTACCATAGTAAATCCCGTCAGTGGTAAATGCCCCCAAGGTAATGGAAAGGTTGCCGATGGTATCTGGAATCTCGAATGTGAACACCTTCTTGAGGACAGTACCATCTCCGGCGACAAGAGTATCATATACAGCCGTCGCCGGATCCTTGAAATAGTATCCGACAGCACCGCCGTCTCCGCGGGTCACTGTCATGAGGGTATCTATGTTGAATGACTTGGTAAAACCCTCGGTGACATAAGTGGGGACGGTGACAGAAAGCGAACCGTCCATGTAGAGCTTCGAACTGTCTGAGTCCTTCTTGCATCCCTGCAGCAGCAGGGCCGACAGAGAGACAGCCGCAAGTGATATTTTCCAGATTTTCATCTTCGATAATTTCTGTTACAAAATGCAAATATAGCGACTATCGCGCGTAAAATCTCGTAACTTTGTGCAAATACTTTGCCGAAAACATGAAGTCAATCCCAAAAACCATGCTCATCTTGGCGGTGATGGCCGCAGCCGGATGCTCAGCAGACAGATACGAAACATTCAGTGGATATGCCCAGGGCGGCACATATAGTGTCAAAGCCAATCTCAACGGGGTCACAGTGCCGGACAAAATCATAGCCGCGAGCATCGACTCCCTTCTGGAGGAAATCGATTTCAGCATCTCGGGCTACAACAAGAACTCCCTGCTCAGCAGGCGCAACGCCGGGGAAGAAATCGTGCCGGACAGGCATTTCAGGGCCCTGCTTGACCTGTCTGAAAAGTATTCAGCAATGACAGATGGGGCTTTCGATGTGTGGGCGGCCCCTCTGTTTGACATCTGGGGATTCGGGTTCACGGCGGACTCCCTGCCGTCACAAGAACGCATCACAGAGGCGAAAGCCCTATGCAAGGAACATAAAGTACTCAATTTCAACGCCATTGCGCAGGGATACACATGTGATGTCATAGCATCATACCTTTATTCTATAGGAGTGAAGGACATGCTTGTGGACATAGGGGAGATCTACTGCGACGGGTTAAACCCCCACGGAAAAGGCTGGAGCATAGGGGTTGACAACCCCGTGGACGGCAACGACACCCCGGGACGTGATCTGCGCGGCATCTGGCGCTCCGACGGAAGCGGCCAGGGCATCGTCACCTCAGGCAACTACCGCAAGTTCTACATACGGGACGGGAAGAAATACGCACACACAATAGACCCCAGGACAGGGATGCCGGTGCAGCATAATCTGCTGAGCGCCACGATTGTGGCCCCGAGTGCAGCCGAAGCTGACGCCCTTGCCACGGCCTGCATGGTGATGGGGCCGGAGGCCGCCCGGGAGTTCGTCCTCTCCCGCCCAGAGATAGAGGCCTGCCTGATCACTTCAGACGGGACATGGGCGTCAGAGGGATTCAAAACTGAAAAGTAATTTCAGCCAAATTCGCTATCTTTGCGCTTTAAACATAGACACACAATGGAAGAAAGATATATGCACACCGACAACATCGGCCTGGACTACAACACGGAAAGGGAAAAACTGGCAATGCCCGAATACGGGCGCAATGTATTGAAGATGGTCGAGAACCTCCGCACCATCCCTGACAAAGCAAAACGCACCGAACAGGCAAGGGCCGTCATCAAGGTCATGGAGATACTCAACCCGCAGGTCCACCTGCAGGAGAATTATGAGCACAAACTCTGGGATCAGCTCTACATGATAGCCGACTTCAATCTTGATATCGACTCCCCATATCCGTGCCCGCAGAAGGAAGAGTTCAGGACGGCCCCTGTGCCGCTCCCGATGAAAGACGACAGGATAAAGGCAGCCCATTACGGACGCAATATAGAGAAAATCATAAATCTGCTGTGCAACGAACCGGACGGCGAGGTGAAAACGGAAATGATCCGCTGTCTGGCCATATACATGAGGCAGCAGTATCTTATATGGAACAAGGACAGTGTCGCTGACGAGACGATATTCGCTGACATCGAAAGGATCTCCGAATACAGGCTCAAGGTGCCTGAGGGTCTGGATCTCGGCCGCATCTCCAATGATGCAAGTTTCGCCCGCCCGGGTCTCGGAATCAACTATGGCCAGGGCGGAGGACAGAAGAACAACCGCCAGCACAAAAACAACAGAAGGCAGAACAGGAAGAAATAATGAGGATCTGGGACAGATGGGACGAGAATGAAAAAGCCGCAGCAATCCGGGTAGCCGGACTGTTTACGGCTGTCCTCGCCGTATTCGTATTCATAGCCATCATATCCTACCTCTTCCATTGGGAGCAGGACATGAGCCTGTTCACAGGCGGGAGCACCGCGGAAGTCGGCAACGCGGCCGGCAAAATCGGCAACAGGACCGGGTATTTCCTCGTATGCGAACTCTTCGGGCTCGGAAGCTTTGCCCTGCTCATCATCCTGACAGCCGTGTCGATAAGGCTGCTGACCCGTAAATGGAGCCCGTCACTGATCAAGACAGGCCTCATCACCCTTTTCAGCGCATGCATCAGTTCATTGGCATTTGCGTTCATAGGGAAACTCGTTTCTCTTGACAACATGTTTGGAGGCGGCCTTGGGGGCAGATGCGGGGCAAAGGCGGTGGACTGGGCCGAAGAACAGATAGGCGCACCTGTGACAGGAATCGTCATCATCGTGCTCTTTACCGCACTGTTGATATTCTCTTCAAAGCGTTTCAGCAGATGGCTGGCCACCGCCGGAAGCAGTAAAAAGCCTGTAAAGCCAGTAACTGATGAGGCTGAGGGGTGTCAGGCACCGGAGTCTGAAGAGGCTGTGAATACCGAAAACACTGAAAGAGAAGAAGATGACGATGTGACACCGGTTCCGGATATAGTGCCCGAAATCATTGAAACTCCTGCGGCAGCGCCGGAGCCATTGACTGTCAGAGCGCTTAAAGCGGAGCCGCAAATCGCCGAACCGGCACCCCAAACGCAGCCGGAGGCACTTGACAACGCAAACTTTACCGTGGTCAAGGGTGATGCCCTTGATACCGATGTCACCAGAGATCTGACACCTATAGACAACAGGCTCGATCCACCTGACGGACTGCCAGATTATAAGTTCCCCTCACTCGATCTTCTCAAGTCACACTCAAGCGGACGCAGGGAAGTGTCCAGCGAAGAGCTCACGCGCAACAACAACAAGATCCGGGCGACCCTCGCCAACTACAAGATCCAGATAACCGATGTAAAGGCCATAGTCGGGCCGACCGTGACCCTATATAAGGTGTATCCGGCTCCAGGTGTCAAGATTGCGGAAATAAAAAGGCTGCAGGAAGACATTGCGATGGCCCTCAACGCCAAAGGAGTGAGAGTAGTGGTGCTTTCGGACGCGGTGGGGATTGAAGTCGCCAACGACTACGCGTCCATCGTGCCGCTCAAAGCTCTGCTCAACGACAACGAATTCCGCAACAGCAAGGCCGACCTGCCAGTAGCTATCGGATACACCATCACCCAGAAAGTCAAGGTGTTCGACCTCGCGGATGCGCCACACCTGCTCGTAGCCGGCGCGACCAAGCAGGGCAAGTCCGTGGGACTCAACGTAATCGTCACTTCTCTTCTGTACAGCAAGCACCCTTCAGAGCTGAAGTTCGTGTTCATTGACCCGAAGATGGTGGAATTCTCCGTATACGCCAGACTCTTGAAGCACTATCTTGCCGTGCTGCCGGATGCATGCTCGGAGGAGGACGAGCAGGACAACGCCATAGTCAAGAAGCCGAAGGACGCGGAGAAGATCCTGCGTTCGCTCTGCATCGAGATGGATCAGAGGTACGAGCTTCTCAGCAAGGCCGGAGTCAACAACATCCGCCTGTACAACGAGAAATACAAGTCCCGCAGGCTCAACCCTGAGAAGGGCCACCGTTTCCTGCCGTACCTTGTGGTGGTGGTGGATGAATATGCCGACCTTACCATGAGTCAGGGAGCCAGCCCCGAGACCAAGTCTGCAAGCCGGAGCATAACCAACTCCATAGTCCGCCTCGCACAGAAAGGCCGCGCCGCCGGACTGCATGTAATCTTGGCCACCCAGAGACCATCCGTGGATGTCATATCCGGAGTCATCAAAAGCAACTTCCCTATGCGCATAGCTTTCCGCGTCGCATCCAGGACAGACTCCATGACGATCCTCGACAGCCCGGGAGCGGAAAAACTTATCGGACGAGGCGACATGCTCTTCTCCGCCGGCATAGACTCGGAACGTATACAGTGCGCCCTCGTGGATGTGGATGAGGAGATCGAGGGCATCACAAGATACATCGGAGACCAGAAAGGCTATGGGAAAAGCTACAACAGCCCGTACTATCTCCCTTCCGTGGAGGATGCCGCGTCCGAAGGCGGAGAAGCTGGAGGAAAGGTTGACATGCACAGTCTCGACGAGCGTTTCGAAGAAGCGGCGAAAATGGTGGTCACCACGCAGAGGGGTTCCACATCCGACCTTCAGCGCAAGTTGGGGATGGGCTATGCCAAGGCAGGGCGCGTGATGGATCAGTTGGAAGCGGCGGGCATAGTCGGACATCAGGAAGGTTCCAAGCCGCGCCAGGTGCTTGTACCGGACCTCAACACTCTGCAACCGATCCTTGACGCATTTCTCAAGCGCTGATGAGAAGACTGTCTTTCATATTGGCGGCAGTCATCTGTCCCCTGTTTATGCATGCGCAGAAACTCCCCGAAAAGCAGATCGGGGAGATACTCGGCCATCTGGACACGAACAGGGTCAGCCTGGAATATGACTGCGTGACACGAAGTCCGTCATCGCTGCACCTGAACGGGACCCTGATTCTTGAAGGCAACTGCTACTTCGCGAAAGGCAACGGAATCGAAATCTACTGCGATGGCAAGACACGTTGGACAGTCGATCCGGAAGAGAAGGAAGTCTACATTGAAGATGCCGGGGGCATAAAGGAGATTCTTGAGGGGGACGACTCACTGGAGAGCCTCAACATCAAAAACATCAAATATATCCCGCAGACAGGCAGCCTGCGGGACTTCAGATTCGACACTTCTTCTCTGGACTCTTTCTGGGTCGTCACCGACCTGCGTGAGGAATGATGATGTCGTATGTCTTACCCGCCTTGTTGACGAGTTTGCTGTCCCTCAACCACAGGTTCGCGCCCTTGAGCTGGGCGTAACTGATGCCGTTTTCCTCCGCGAAATCCACAAGACTCTCTATCGGGCCGCTTATCTCGACTATCTTCTCCGGGGGATAATAACGATACCTCTCCGAATGCGGCACATTGAATCCGAAATCGGAAGGCCTCTCGAAGAACATCTTGGCGGCAAGAACTCTGAACATGTATCTTGAAGTCTCTTCCACCAGCCATAGGTCGAGCGCGCTTGTCTGCCTCTGATCAGAGAGTTTCCGTGTGATGCCGTTCTGTCCGCCGTTATAGCTCGCGGCCACCGTCATCCAGTCCCCGTATTTTGCAAAGGCTTTCTTGAGATAGTCACACGCAGCCTTGGTAGCTTTCTCTATATTGTAGCGCTCATCCACTTCCGAAGTCACCTCAAGGCCATATTCCCTCGCTGTAGTCTTGGTAAACTGCCAAAGCCCCGCAGCACCGGCAGAAGACACAGCCTTAGGATCCAGATTGCTTTCTATGGCCATAAGGTATTTCAGGTCCTCCGGTACCCCCTCCCGGCGGAGGATCGGTACCACCTGTGCGAATATGCGTTCCGACTTCTTGAGCATCAGGGTGGAATTGGTATGCATGTAGGTGAATGCTATCAGTTCCCTGTCCATCCTCTCGTACAGGTCACTACGGTCGAAACGGACAGTCTGCCCGGCAAAAACAACCTTCTCCGGTACGCGCGGAGGCTGTTTGTGCAGATCCCCCTCCTGCCCGAAGGACATCACAGCCGCCGCGAGCAGCACGGCGGCGGAAAAAAAGAGTCTTTTGATCATATAAACTGCATTTTATCTTCTTCGACATACCAGATCACCGCCGAAAGCACATTGTAGCCCAATTGCCGGTAGATGGCGGCGTAGTTACCGACCTGCCTGAGGTACTTGTCTTCCGGACGGGCGAACTTGAAATCCACGACTATGATCCCGTCAGGACGCAATATCACCCTGTCCGGACGGTACTCATGACCGTCTGATGCAAAAAGAGAGACCTCATTAAGCACTTGTACATCTTCATCTCCAGACTCCGGGAACCACTCGGGATGTGCGGTGATACGTTCAGAAAGCAGGGCAAGAGCTTCCGATGCATCCTGAGCGTCAAGAGAGCCATCCATAAGAGCGGCTCCTACGGCAGCCTGCAGATCATCGGGAGAAACCACCTCTGACAATATCTTGTGCAGGGCCACACCCTTGAGACGGGCGGAGGCTTTGACTCCGATCCACCCGTTTTCCCCGAAAAAGTCAACGGCATCGGAAGAAGGAGCAAGCCTGCCTGCGAGAGGAATGGAAGTGAAACTGATCGGGAACTCCTCCTCAATGGACTTCCCCTTGCGTTTCATCTTTCTGAAGTCGTATTCCTCCCCGAAACTGATCTCATCCATGCTTCCCCCGAACTCGTAAAGAAGGTCGCTCATCCTCTTGTAGTCCGGACGTCCGGCCTTGAGAGAATTCTTGAATGTCGCTGTAGGCGGGGCCGAGATTATATGCAGACATTTCTCCGCCCGGGTCAGGGCAACATAGAAGAGATTGATATTGTCCACTATCTGGCGTCCTCTTTCTTCATCCACAGCGTCGCTGAAAAATGAAGCCTCGGCCTGAGACCCGAGATTCACAGGGTAAATCCCCTCAAGACAGGCCGGCAAATGTGCCCTGCCGGCATCAAGCCGGCACCAATGGACTCCGCTTTTGTAAAATCCGACCTTGTCGGCAAACGGAAAAATCACATACGGGAATTCCAGACCCTTGGATTTATGAATTGTCAAGATCCTGACGGCGGCAGAGTTTTCCGGAGAGCCTATGAAACGGTCCTGCTCTTCCCAATGCTCAAGGAAATATCTGAGACTGTTGCCGTTGACTTCCGTCCAACTCTGAAGCTCATCCATAAAGGCCTGTATGAACAAGGTTTCTCCCTCAAACGAAGCCGGATCGTAGTCGTAGAGTGAACGCAGAAGAGATTCGCACAAATCCACCAGAGAATGATAAGTCTGAGGAAAACTGATGTCCATGGACTGGGCAAGGAAGGTGCTGATGCTGTCATCAGGGTTTTCAAAAGCCTCCAGAAGGGCCGTCAGACGGCGTACCACCCCTGATGACTTCATATTGAGAGAGTCATCCGAAATGACTGGTACCTGATTGGAGATCAGATAGTCAGCGATATCGGCGCCCTGCTTCTTCCCACGCACGAGTACAGCGATGTCTCCCCACTCCGCCCCCGCCTCACGGGCCTTGATGACGGAGTCCATGACCGCTTCGAGCTGATCCTGGCAGAAGGTCAGCCGCACCTGCCCCTCCTGCTGCTCGCTTGTCTTTGGAGTCTGCGAGACATCAGAGTATATGTTTTCCAGCCCGAGAGATTCTGCCGCTTTGGAGAAAAAAGCATTATTGAAACCTACCACACGCCGCGAACTGCGCCAGTTGCAGTCGAGAGTCTCCACATCGGCCTCCGGGAACTCCTCGCCGACTTTCTGTCCGAGAAGATGCCAGTCAGAATCCCGGAAACGGTAGATGCTCTGCTTGACATCACCGACAATCAGGCTGGAATCCCCTCTCGACTCGCTCTCCCGGAGCAGCGGCAGGAAATTGTCCCATTGTATATTGGATGTGTCCTGAAATTCATCAAGAAGAAAGTGTTCATACCGGACACCAAGTTTCTCGTACACAAAAGGAGCGTCCGACCCGTTGATGATATCACGCAATATGGTGTTCGATTCATCAAGGCACATCAGATTCTTCTCTTTGAGAAGGGCCTCGAATTCCCTGTAAAACTCCCCCGCGAGCCCGAGGCTGAATGTCAAGGAGTTGATAATGAATGCAGTGACATACGCCCCGTATGCCCCGTCAAGATATGAGGCGAGTTCCGGATTCTTGGCAAGCAGGCGCTTGCCCGGCATCTTGATGAAATCAGCGGCATTGGCGTCAATCCCGTGCCTTTTCATCTCGGAGACGAAGTTCCTTATGATCTCCGCACATGCCTTGCGGACTTCAAGCAGGCGGTTCTGAGAGAAAGCCTCTGCGTCGTCAACTCCATATTGTTCAGAAAGTTCGCGATGCTCCTCCGATTTGAGGAGACGGCCCGTTTCGTAAAGGCTGTCATCTATGCTCAGACGCTTGCCCGCTTCAAGGCTCTCTGAGACGCTGGCCTTGATCCATGAAAGAAGTTCCGTGTTGTCCGGTGTCAGAGAGTCCAGAATGCGGTCCATAGATTCACGGATAATGGAATCCTTGTCAAGTTCGATCTGATAGTCGGCGAACTGCCCTATCTCTCTGGAGAAGGACTTGAGCGTCTGCTGGAAGAACTTGTCTATGGTACTGACGGAGAAGGCCCCGTAATCATGGAGCATGTCCACCAGCACTTTCCTCGCTTTCGGGTCTCCGGACTCGTAAAGGTCTCTCAAGATGCGGCTTTTCATCTCGGCTGTGGCCTTGTTGGTGAAGGTCACGGCAAGAATATGCCTGTATGCGTCAGGCGACGGGCTTTCGAGAAGAAGCCCGATATATGTCTTTGATAGCCGCCAGGTCTTTCCCGACCCGGCGCTGGCCTTGAGAATCTTCATCGTCCGCAAATGCTTTTGAAATCACAATAACCGCATGTCTTGGCGTCCGCAGTCCGACGGAATGGCACCGAGCAGTCGGCAATCTCCTCCAGAAGCGCCCCTAGACGTTCCTCCATCAAGGCATTGAACGTATCGTTCAGGCGCACATTCTCCACACTCTTGATGAACATCCTTGAAGTCTGATATATCGAGTTCACGAGACTGTTGCCGGCGAAAGCCGGATCGGAAGACACGAAACGGTCGTACAGATAGAGCTGAAGCGCAATCTTGGGACGCTTCTCATTGTCCGGGCCGAAAAGGAGATCGACGACCTCCCCGGCATTGTCCTCCGTGATGATGAAATCATTGTCGGTGACCTTGCCTGTCTTGTAGTCCACTATCCTCACTTCCCCCTGAGTTATGCTGTCAAGCCTGTCGATGTAGCCGACAAATCTGAATCCGCCTATCTCAGCGGTCCGCTTGAGCTCCAGGCCAAGGATCGAGATGTGGTCGGAGGACATGCTGTCCAGAAGTTCCAGATCGCTCTCCACAGTCTTGCGCACATACCGGCAGATCATGTCCTCAAAGATGAGGTTTCTCCCTGTCACTTCAAACGAGTTCAGCTGCTTCATTATGAGGCCGTGCACCGTGGTGGAGACTGCATCACCTTTCAACAGGTTCCGCAGATATGGCCTGTCCAGTCTTCCCGAAGGCAGCGAATAGAGTGTCTGCATAGCCTCGTGGAACACGCTCCCGACCATACCGCTGTCGAGAGTCTCCGACACTTCCTCCTTGGCCTTGAGCCCCTTGACGGAGTGATAATAGAATTTCGCCGGGCAACTGAGATAATTCTGCAGGGCGGAAGCGGACAGCCTCCTGCAGGTGCGCAATGTCCGGATATCGTCCTCGGTCTTGGGGATGCTGTCAGGCTCTATGTTCTTCTCTATCGGAGCCTTTGCGACATGGCGCCTGACCTCAAGCCCGAAATGCATCTCAAGCTGCTTGATGTACCGGCTCTCCTCCCCGCTTCTGGTACCTTCAGTGCGCGAGTCCATCAGCATCCACACATGCCCGGACCTCTGTATCATGCGATAGAAATAATATGCCCAGACTGCATCTTGGTATTCATAGGACGGCAGTCCGAATCCCCGTCGAAGTTCCGCAGGGATGAAAGACGAACTTACCGAACGCCTCGGGAAGACCCCTTCGTTACAGCTGAGTATGATGATGTTATCGAAATCAAGAGCCCTGGTCTCCAGCGGGCCCATGATCTGCAGCCCCTTGAGCGGCTCGCCCTTGAACGGCACAGCCGCGCTTCCGACCATACGGTCAAGCAGGCGGAACCATGTCTGAGGCAGTACAGGAAGCGGACGGCGGGCGAGCCGGCCGACAGCGCGGTAATATTCGGCGGCGAAATCAAGCTCCAAAGCCATGTCAGGCACCTCCTTGAGAAGCGGTGCGATTCCGGAGAGCACTTCTCTCTGGTATATGCCTATGCTCTCTATCTGCGAAGCATCGGCCAGCCCCGGGGATGTCACCACAGGGCGGAATATGAGCCCGAGTACCGGATCCCCGGAAAAATCAGCCTGCGGTATATAATAGCGCGCTGCTTTCCTTATGTCAGCGACCGTCTTCCGCCCCTGCTCCGAAAGGACAGATTTGAATACGCTGTTGGAGAATATCGCCCATACCTGCTTATGATAGAAATGCCACTCCCCCGCTTTCTGTCTGATATGCATTTGGAGGGCGGAAATCTCGTTCATGAGAGACCACAGCCCGCTGCCGCGCATCGGATATCCCATGGTGACATTGATATCCTTTATATGTTCCGGTATGGAGTTGAGCACCGGCAGCAACAGCGACTCGTCCGGAAGCACCACGGCGGTCTCTATTCCTCCGGCCCCGAGACGCGACAGAATCTGTGGCAACTGCGCCGCCTGCCCCACCGAGGAAGGTATGCTGAGCACATTGATATGCGGCAGCCCCAGAGGCTTGTCTTCATCCGGGATAAAAGCCTGGGGGAACTCCAGAACATTGTCAGCCATAAAGAAAGATGACTTGTTGTTCGGATCTCTGATCATGGAGGAGCTGTAATCCCAGCAGAACTCGGCAATGGAGGCGTCACGCATCTTGCGCATCAGACGCTTCTCGCACTCATTGAGTGCGTTAAGACCCACGAACACGTACTTGTCCACCCTCTGGAAGCGTTCCGCAAGGATATCAACGACAGATTCTCCGGAAAGCCGCTCCGCAAGAGAGCGGTACACCTGGCCCTCATACGCTAGACCGGCATCTCGAAGGCGCTGATTGAATGCGCGATACAGAGGAAGAAGAATATCCCAGATCTTGCGGAACTCCTCCTTGTAACGGCCTCCGGTACGGAAGTGGGACACAAATCGCCGTATCGCCTCCTCCTGCTGAGGCTCCAGATACTCGTAACTGTCCTGCATCTTCCTGAGGTCGGATATGTTTGCAAAAAGGGACTCGGCTTTGACAAGGTACTTGTCCACATCATTGAAATCCGACAGCAGCACGCCACCCCAGAAGATGAAGTCATCAAGGCTCTCATGCTGAGGATTCAGCGCGCAATAGCAATCATAAAGCTCAAGCAGAAGACTGATCTGGTCGGCTTCACCGACTCCGGCCGCACCATAGAAGAAATCATTCATCGTGCATACCGCTGGAGACATCATCGGCTGTCCGCTGTCGCGGACAAGTTCACCAAGGTATTTCCTGAAGAACACCTCGGCACGACGGTTAGGGAAGATAAAGCAGAGCCGCTCAAGCCCGCCGGCACTGAAATAGTGCCGCGCGACCTGCAGAAGAAACGGATCCATGACCGGCCTACTCCTCGGTCATGAACATAGGGTCCCAGGCAGGAAGCTGCACAGGTTTCTGCTCCAGCATCTTCAGGATATCCTCAGGCACAAAGCGCTTCTCGACCACAAGACGGAACATGTACTCGTCGAACCACTCATCGGTCATTATGATGTTGCCCTTGTATCCTGATGACGCTCCCCAGCTGTTCTCGACCATCCATTTCTGCGGCCTGCCGTCTTTGACATCGACTGCGATGAGCGTCATGGCATGCGACGAGCCGCTCGCGTGGGTCATCACCCTCTGCTTCTTGTCCATTGAGAGATCCACGCCGAGGAGTGACTCGTAATCGAAGTTCTTAAGGTCAGCCACACCATTGGAGCGATTGAGATACTTGGCTACATCGCAGGAGAAATACATGGCCTTTCCGGCTCTGATGGATGCAATGGCCATCTCCTTGATACGGTCCACCGGGAGATTGACATAGAGCCAGTTGTGCCCGTCATAGGTATGGCGGTCGTACTGGATCTCATACACCTTGCCGTATTCGCGGCACGGATCGTTCATCAGCATGACGTATCCATTCTCAAGATCATATCCCAACAGCTCCTGGTAGAACTGCACCGGAGTGTATGTCTTGCCCTTCCACTCGAAAGAAGCCGGGGGCACGCCATAGGCAAGTGCGAGCAGGCGGTACACGTCCCCAAGCATCTCTGTCTTGCGGTTCTCCAGATACGAAGGAACGTTCTTTTTCTTCACGCCGGAGGGGGTCTCGCGAAGCTCCAGCCCATATTTGCGGAGCAGGGTCTTGAGCTGCGTGCAGAATGCTGAGGTGTTGTTGGCTATATAGCTCTCAGGCATCACACCGGAAGGCACAAGCCCGTATTTTGTCACAAGGTCGGCGACCCCGGTGAAAGTGCCCCCGTCGCTGAGAGGATTGGAGAAGAGCCAGTCCACTTCCCTGTCCTCGAACGGCTTCTCCCTGGTGTCGATGACCGCCTGGAGAAAGAGGTTGGACTTCTCAAGCTGATCCCAGAAGAAGCAGTAGGCCTGGGAGAACTGGAAATCCCCGAGGTTGTATTTCTCGATGGCTGCGGCCCTGAGCACATTGAGCCCCGTGAACAGCCAGCAGCGCCCCGAGGACTTCTGGTCGGTGATGCCGACCGTCTTCACCCTGTCGGAAAAGTTTGTATCGATCATCGCGGAGTTGTCCGCATTTGCGGCAAGCACGGTGACCGGGGCCGTGTTGAGCACATTGCGGACGGCCTTGTCGTAAGGGGTGCCGGCATAGGATTTCTCGATGCGGTTCAGCATCTCCGGAGTGATGCCGCCTTTCGGCTGCGCGAAAGCGCTTGCACTGGCAAGCGCGAGGGCGATGATGATGGTTCTTTTCATTGTCTATCTTGTTATTATTCTTTCTATCCGTCTAGGTATTGAAGTCAGTATTTCATACGGTATGGTCCCGAGTATGCCGGCCAGTTCAGACACGGTGGGATCCTCCCCGAATATCGTGACCGTGTCCCCCACCTTGGCATCGATTCCCGTTATGTCTATCATGCACATGTCCATACAGATGTTGCCTATCGTGGGCGCACGGTGGCCGTTGACGTTGAACGATGCCGCACCGCAGCCAAGGTGCCTGTCGATGCCGTCGGCGTACCCCACCGGTATGGTGGCGATCACGGTACCCGCCGGGGCGATATGCCCGCGCCTGCCATAGCCTATGGTCCCGTCCTCTGGACGCAGGGTCTTGATCTGCAATATCTTGACCTTGAGCGATGCCACCGGTGCAAGCTTCACCCCCGGCAGTGCACTTATGCCGTAGATGCCTATGCCGAGCCTGACCATGTCGAACTGGTATTGAGGGAAACGCTCTATGCCTGCGGAGTTGAGAATATGCCACATCGGCTTGTATCCCAAACCGGCGGAGATTTCACCGGCATTGTGAACAAACATATCTATCTGTCCGAGGGTGAACTCATCTTCCGTCGGGTCTTCGGAGGCGGCGAGGTGGGAATATATGGATTTCACGCGTATCTCGTCATGGACTCTGAGGAAGTCCATCAGAGCCGGAATCTCAGATGTCATGAAGCCCAGGCGGTGCATCCCGGTGTCGAGCTTGATATGAACAGGAAAATCTTTTATACCCCGGGCCTTCAACGTGTCGCAAAGCGCTTCAAGCGTGAACAGATTCGGTATACCCGGCTCAAGACGGTTTTCTATGATCTCCGGAAAAAAGTCCGTCCCGGCGGTGAGCACAAGTATGGGCAACGATATGCCGTTGGCCCTCAACTCCATACCCTCCACAGGGAGAGCCACAGCCAGATAGTCCGCACCCTCCGCCTGAAGCATGGAGGCGAACTCCACCGCCCCGTGTCCGTAAGCATTGGCCTTGACGAGCACGAGCAACCGTGTTGAAGGCTTGAGAAGGGAGCGGAAGTAGCGATAATTGCTCCTGCAGCCCGGAAGGCTCAGCTCCAGCCTCGAAAAATCATTCGCATTGTACATACAATGCACAAATATAACCAATCTGCGGAACTTCTGAAATCCCGCCGGTGTAAAAAAGTGGAACAAAATGTAACAAAATGTAAAAGTCTCGCAAATTTTCACTACCTTTGACCCCGCGTATAAGATAAATTATGGTCACTTTCATAGGAGAATACACAGCCAAGCTCGACGACAAGGGGAGACTCGTCTTCCCCGCGCCGTTCAAGGCCGCGTTGGCTCCCGGCAGCGACCAGAGATTCGTCATCAAGAAGAACCTTTTCGAGCCTTGTCTGGAAATGTACACGATGGAAGAGTGGGAACGGCAGTCGGGCGAGCTCAAGGCATCACTTGACCTGACTTTCAACAGACAGCACGCAGCATTCTGGAGAGAATATATGCGGGATCGCGATGTGGTGGAGCCGGAAGCGAAGTTCGGCCGCATCTCCGTCAGCCGCAAGCTCCTCAGTTCGATAGGTGTGAACAAGGAAGTGGTTTTCTCCGGCAATGATTTCAAAATCGAGATCTGGGCCAAGGAGAAGTACGAGGCTTCCGCCATTTCAGACGAAGAATTCATTGCCATCGCGGAAAGCCTCTCCAAGAGATAAGGAGAGGGGCAATGTCAGAATATCACAATCCAGTACTTTTATATGAAAGCGTCGACGCCCTCGTGCAGAAGGCGGACGGACGCTACGCGGACGCCACTTTCGGCGGCGGCGGACACAGCCGAGAAATACTCGGGAGGCTCTCGCCGGAAGGCAGGCTCATCTCTTTCGACAGGGATGCCGATGCCATGGAAGGAGCCCCGGAAGACAGCCGCTTCACTCTTGTACACAACAATTTCAGATTCATACATAACTATGTCTTGTTCTACGGAGCGCAGGAGGGATTCGACTCTCTGGACGGCATTCTGGCCGACCTCGGAGTCAGTTCCCACCAGTTCGACACGGCGGACAGGGGCTTCTCGTTCCGCTACAGCGCCCCGTTGGACATGCGGATGAATGCGCAGGGCGGCAAGACGGCTGCGGACATCGTCAATTCTTATACGCAAGAGGACATTGAGCGCATACTCAGGCTCTATGGCGAACTGGACAATGCCGGCAGGCTCTCCAGACTCATCGTCAGCGCCAGGGACAAGGCTCCGGTCCTGACCACAGACGACCTCCGATCCGCCCTCTCGCCGGCCCTGCCCCCATTCGCCGAGCACAAGTGGCTCGCCAAGGTCTACCAGGCCTTCAGGATCGAGGTCAATGACGAGATGCGGTCTCTGGAGAAGTTCCTTCAGGGGGCCGCCGCCTCGCTCCGCCCGGGAGGAAGGCTGGTCGTCATCACTTACCATTCCCTCGAAGACAGGATGGTCAAGAACTTCATCCGCAGCGGACGCACCGACGGTGCAGAATCCAAGGACGGCTTCGGCCGGAGCACAGCCCCTCTCAAAGCAGTCAACCGAAAGCCGATATTGCCGCAGGAATCTGAAATCGAAAGCAACACCAGAGCCCGGAGCGCAAAACTCAGAATAGCGGAGAAAGTATGAAATTCTGGAAGCTGTCAGACATCAGATCCCTGCTGAAGAATGTCTTCCAGGCGGTGATGAAAGGTGAGTTCCTGCTCAGGCTCAATGTGGGCAAGTACTTCATCCACATCATCTATACCTTCTTCCTGTTCGGGATGGTGATATGGATCAGCCTCGCCATCGAGACCACGATGGCCAAGGTCGAGAAGGGCAAGGCTGTCCTCAAGGAACTCGAGATCGCCAATGCCCAGAAATATTATGACTTGGCCAAAGCCAGCGGCAGATACGATGTCGGGCAAAGGCTGAAGTCCATGGGATCGGAAGTCGGAGAACCGGACAAGCCGGCGACAAAAATGGAAAGATGAAGGGGACGGAGAACATACAGAAGCCGAAGAGAGACCGCATAGGAGTGGTGCTCTATATCCTCTATATGCTGATGCTGGCGGCCTCCCTGATACTCATGGTGCGCATAGGCTGGATCCAGCTCTTCTTCCACCCCGACCAGAGAATAGTGACCGCCCTCACCCCGTCAAGCACGATCCGCTCTATCGAGCCTGAGCGCGGAAAGATTCTCGACTCGCAAGGCAGGCTTCTGGCCATCTCATGCCCGACATACCAGTTCTATATGGACTGCACCGTACGCAAGGAGACGAACACTCCCGACCAGGAGAAGATGTGGCTCGAAAAGGCCCGGGAACTGTCCGTAGGACTAGCCGAGGAGTTTCCGGGCACAAGCTCCGATTCATTTTATAAAATGATAGTGAACGGCCGCAAACAAGGCCGCAAATATATGCGCATCGGCACCCCGGTGGACCGCAACGCCTACAACCGCATTATCGAACTGCCGCTCTTCAGAGAGGGACGCTACAAGAGCGGCATGATAGTGGAGCAGGAGAACGTGCGCCGCTACCCGTACGGGGAGCTGGCCAGACGCACAATCGGATTTGTGCGCAACAACAAGTCCCAAGTCACGAACACCCACATCGGGCTTGAAGGCAAATTCGACTACGTCCTCCACGGCAAGGAGGGCCGTGAATACCTCAGAAACACGGACAACGGCCGCATCCGCAACAGCGACAGCAGCTTCGTCAAGGCCGTGGACGGCCGGGACCTGAGAACCACCTTAAACATCGACTATCAGGAAATAGCCGACATGGCCCTGCGCGAGCAACTCGGGGACGAACCGGATCTCGAGGGGGCATGCCTTGTGCTGATGGAGACCAGCAGCGGGGCCATAAGGGCGATGGTCAACCTCCTCAGGGACAAGGGAGACGGGCGCTTCGCGGAAATCCAGAACATGGCCGTCGGGCGCAAAGGTGAACCGGGTTCAGTGTTCAAGACGGTGACCCTGATGTCAGTCCTCAATGACGGATACATCAAAAGTCTGGAGGAGACCCTCCCGGCAACTGACGGACGAGTCGAAGGCACTTCCCTGAAAGACAGCCACATACCGCAGTTTGCCGCCCAGCACAAAACCAACCGCATAAGCGTCCTGGACGGGTTCAAGATTTCATCAAACTACGTCTTCGCCACCCTTGCAGTCAAAAACTACGGCAAAAACGGAAATAGGGACAAGACCGAGAAATTCCTCTCCAACATCTACACATACAAGCTCGGGGAAGCCTTCGACTTCGATCTGGACGGACTCCAGACCCCGACTATTCCTAATCCTGGCACGAGATACTGGACCAACACGGACCTCGGTTCCATCGCCTACGGCTACAGCACCCAGGAGACGCCTCTCCATATCATCACCTTCTACAATGCCATCGCCAACAAGGGCAGGATGATGAAGCCTTATCTGGTGGAGGCCATAGAGGAGAACGGAAGGGTCGTGACAAAACGTGGAGAGAGCATACTCAACTCGGCCGTCTGCTCAAAAGCCGTGGCAGACACGATCACGAGAGCCCTCAAGGCAGTGACGGAGGAGGGCACGGCGCGTCGGCTCAAAGGAGCGAAATGCAGCGTGGCCGGCAAGACAGGAACGTCATTCGGGACATTTGAAAACGGCAAGTACAGCGACGAACGCGGACGGCGCAAGTATCAGGGGACTTTCGTGGGTTTCTTCCCGGCAGAGGACCCGCAATACAGCATAATCTGCACCGTGTATTCCAAGCCGACCAGCAAAAGTTTTCAGGGAGGCGGCATCCCGGCCAGGGCCATCCGCACCGTGATAGACAAATTATATGATATAGACCCTTATTTCAGGGAAACGATACACAAGTCGAGATGAAACTCAAAGACGTCATAAGAAACTGCGGAGTGCGCAGCATAAACGGATCTGCGGAAACGGAGATCAGCGGGATAGCCAACGACTCCCGCAAAGTCCGCCCAGGAAGCCTTTTCGTGGCGGTCACCGGCTGCGGCAACGACGGGCGCGCCCATATTGACGATGCGCTCAAGGCTGGTGCGTCCGCAGTGATGTGCGAAGGCGGCTGCTCTGCAGACGGGATTGTCAGCATCGATGTAGCCGACAGCCGTCTCGCCGTGGCGATGGCCGCAGACAATTTTTATGCCCACCCGAGCGGCAGACTCAAGCTCGTCGGCATCACTGGGACCAACGGCAAGACGACCACCGTCACCCTGCTTTACAACATGTTCCGCAGTCTCGGATACAGGTGCGGCCTCCTTTCCACCATAGCGAACTATGTGGGAGACAAGAGGACAGAGACCGCCAACACGACCTCGGACCCTGTCACGATCAACTCCCTGCTCAATGACATGGTGCAGGAAGGCTGCGGGTACTGCTTCATGGAAGTGAGTTCAATAGGAGTCGACCAGCAGAGAACCGCCGGGCTCGAATTCAAGGCCGGCATCTTCTCCAACCTCACCCGCGACCACCTCGACTACCACGGAACTTTCGCGAACTATCTGCGCTGCAAGCAGAGGTTCTTCGACGTCCTTCCGAAAGAAGCCGTCGCAATAACCAATATCGACGACCGCAACGGCATGGTAATGGTCCAGAACACAGCCGCGCGCGTGGTGACATATTCCTGCCGGAGCATGGCTGACCACCGCTGCAGGCTTATGGAAGAGAGCATGGAGGGGATGCTGCTCAACATCGACGGGACTGAAGTCTGGACAAGGCTCTGCGGCGCGCACAACGCCTGCAACCTTCTGGCCATATACTCCACAGCAGTCGAGTTGGGAATACCCAGTGAAGAAGCGCTCGTGGCACTTTCTACCCTCACCCCGGCCAAAGGCAGGCTTGAAGTCATACCCGGTCCCGGAGGCCGCAACGTGGTGATAGACTACGCCCACACGCCAGATGCGCTCGAGAATGTGCTCAAGACACTGCGCGATGTGGAGCCTCAGAGCGAACTCGTGTGTCTGTTCGGCTGCGGCGGAGACCGCGACAAAGGCAAGCGCCCCGAGATGGGCGAGGTGGCGTGCAGACTCGCCGACAGGGTGTTCCTCACTTCTGACAACAGCCGTTCGGAGAAGACTGAAGATATCATTGAGGACATAAAGGGCGGCATCGGAGCCGATGCGATGTCCAAAGTGATCTGCATCCCGGACCGCAAGGAAGCCATCCGCGCAGCCATAATGCTCTCCCCCGAAAGGGCGACCATACTCCTCGCAGGCAAAGGCCACGAGACCTACCAGATTATAGGCGGAGAGAAGAAACATTTCGACGAGAGGGAGATAACTGAAGAAACATTTAAAAGCTTGACGAGGTAATGCTGTACCATCTTTCAGAGTGGCTCGATGGCCTGGGACTCAACATCCCCGGACTCAACCTGATGAACTACTTGTCTTTCAGAGCGATGCTCGCCCTGGTGATAAGTCTTCTCATATCATTTTTCGCAGGCGGGAAGATAATACGCCTGCTTCAGAGGCACCAGATCGGCGAGACCATCCGCGACCTCGGCCTCGAGGGGCAGATGCAGAAGAAGGGAACACCCACCATGGGCGGGGTCATAATCATCATCGCACTTGTGGGCTCGGCGCTTATGGTATGCCGTCTGGACAACATATATACCATCCTGCTGCTTGTGACCACCCTGTGGTGCGGAGCCATAGGATTCACAGATGACTACATCAAGGTATTCAAGCATCGCAAGGAGGGAATGAGCGAAAAAGGGAAACTCATCCTCCAGTTCGGCCTTGGTCTGGTCGTGGCTCTGACCGTCTGCATAAGTCCGGACATCCACACGGAAAAACTCGTCACGACGATCCCGTTCGTCAAAGCCCACGAGTTCGACTACTCCTGGCTTTCCCCGTTCAAGGGACAGTTCGGAGTGTACTGCTCCTGGGGCATCTACATGGTGATGATAATCCTCGTCATACTGGCCTGCTCCAACGGGGCCAACCTCACTGACGGGATGGACGGACTCTCCGCCGGTACCTCAGCCATCGTGGGCGTGGCAATAGGCGTGATGGCGTGGCTGGGTGGCGATGCGATCGATGCGAGATACCTCGGCATCATGTACATCCCGGATTCCGGAGAGGTGGCCATCTACATGTCGGCATTCGTCGGTGCCCTGGTGGGCTTCCTGTGGTACAACACCTTCCCGGCGCAGGTCTTCATGGGTGACACGGGAAGCCTGACGATAGGCGGGGTCATCGGAGTGAGCGCCGTACTCATACGCAAAGAGCTGCTCCTCCCTCTGCTGTGCGGAATCTTCCTGGCTGAGAGCCTCTCGGTCATCATACAGAGAGGGTGGTTCAAGTATACCAAAAGAAAATACGGCGAGGGCCGGAGGGTCTTCCTGATGGCTCCGCTGCACCATCATTATCAGAAGAAGGGCATCCCCGAACCGAGGATAGTCACACGCTTCTGGATCATAGGCCTCCTGTTGGCCGTAAGTACATTGGCTTTATTGAAAATAAGATAGCATCATGGCAAGGATAGTGGTACTGGGCGGAGCTGAGAGCGGCATAGGAGCCGCCGTGCTCGCGAAAGTAAAAGGATTCGACGTGTTTCTCTCCGACAGCGGAAAGATAAAAGAGGAATACGCCGGCACACTGCGCGAATGGGGCATCCCCTACGAGGAGGGCGGCCACAGCGAGGAGCTGGTCCTCAACGCGGATGAAGTGGTGAAGAGCCCCGGCATCCCGCAGACGGCTCCGATCGTGAAAAAACTCCGCGAAGAGGGAGTCGGCATCATATCAGAGATCGAGTTCGCCGGGCGCTTCGACAGGGCGAAGAAAATCTGCATCACGGGGTCGAACGGCAAGACTACGACGACTTCCCTGATATATTATCTCCTCAAGGAAGCCGGCCTCAACGTAGGACTGGGAGGCAACATCGGCAAGAGCTACGCACTTCAGGTCGCCACAGAAAAACATGATTACTATGTCTTGGAAATCAGCAGTTTCCAACTGGACGACTGCTACGCCTTCCGGCCGGACATAGCCATCATCACCAACATCACCCCGGATCATCTGGACCGCTATGACCACAAGATGGAGAATTACGTGAGAGCCAAGTTCCGCATCACACGCAACCTCAGACCGGAAGACTGCTTCATCTTCGACTCGGATGACGCCATCACCATCGGGCACCTGAGCCAGATCGTCCTCCAGGCCAGGATGCTCCCGTTCTCCCAGGAGAAGGAAGTCGCCCAGGGAGCCTGCCTCGAAGGGGACAGGATCGTGATGCGCTACGAAGACAGCCGTACGGACATCTATCTCAAGGAGCTGGCCCTCGGGGGCAAGCACAACATCTACAACTCCATGGCAGCCGCACTCGCCGCAAAGGCCAGCGGCATCAGCGATGATGTGATCCGCAACTCCCTCAGGACCTTCTCACCTATCGAGCACAGGCTCGAACCGGTGATGGAAGTGGGCGGTGTGCTCTACATCAACGACTCCAAAGCCACCAACATAGACGCCGCCTGGTACGCCCTCGAATGCCAGTCCCGCCCAGTGGTATGGATAGTCGGCGGCACCGACAAAGGCAACGACTACAGCGTCCTTGACAGTCTGGTGCGAGAAAAGGTCAAGGCCATAGTCTGCCTGGGCAAGGACAACTCCAAGATCCATGCTGCCTTCGAGGACATCGTGGGCAAGGACAGGATATGCGACAGCCTCTCTGCGGAAGAAGCGGTCCGCAAGTCCGCGGAGTTCGCCTCCGAGGGAGACGTGGTACTGCTCAGCCCATGCTGCGCCAGCTTCGACCTCTTCAAGAACTACGAGGACAGGGGCAGACAGTTCAAGGAAGCAGTAAGGCATCTGTAGGATGGCAGCCAAGAAGAGTTCATTCTGGAATTTCGCGGACCGCTTTGAGGGAGACAAGGTGGTCTGGATCATCGTGCTGCTGCTCTTCCTGTTTTCTATTGTATGCATGTTCTCCTCCACCTCGAGACTTCTGGATGAGGGTGCCACCAGGGTTGACCTGGTCAAAGAACAGTTCATCGTGGTGCTGTTGGGCCTCGCCATCATAATCGGGCTGTACAACATCCGGAGTGTCAAGTTCTTCCGTTTTTTCAGCGCCTTCGGCTTCGCGACATCGTTCATCCTGCTGCTGCTTCTGGACACGAGGATTCATCTCCCGTTCATGCGTGCCATAGAGATCAACGGCGCATACCGCATCCTGAAGATAGGAGCCGTGCAGGTGCACGTGTTCGAGGTGGTCAAGGTGGCGATGGTCATGTATCTATCATTCGCCATCGATGCCCTCAAACGGGACGCGCTCCCGCTGCGGAGGCTCAGCGAGGAGTGGAGGAAAGTGATATTCATCTACGCACCGTTCATAATCACATTCGTGATGATCATACCGGGAAGCAACTCCAGCGCCCTGGTGATAGGGCTGATCATGCTCATAGTGATACTGCTCGGCGGAGGCAGCGCCCGTGACATGTCCCTGCTGGTGCTCGCTGGTACGGCTGCCGTGGGGATATGCGTGCTTGTCTACAAGGCCTCCGACGGCAAATATATGGAACGTATAGGCACCGGCATCTCCAGAATACTGGAAAAAGATGACTGGGAGAAGCAGTTCCTCTCTTCGCGCAAGGGCAGCATCGAATACCAGGAGGCGCTCGATGCCATGCGCCAGCCGTACAGCGCCAAGATAGCCATCCACGAGGGGGGCTTTCTCGGCAAAGGCCCTGGCCAGAGCACCCAGAGATACGTTGTCCCGGACATTTCCGAGGACTACATGTACAGTTTCATCATAGAAGAATACGGATTCATCGGCGGAGTGCTCGTGATATTCCTATATATATCACTGCTCGCCAGAGGATCGATAATAGTACGCAACTGCGGCAAAGACCAGTTTGCCAAGCTCAGCGTGGCGGGGCTCTGCATACTCATCTCAGGACAGGCTTTCCTGCACATGTTCGTCAACGCGGACATCGGCCCGATGACAGGTCAGACCCTGCCCCTGATAAGCCACGGCACCAGCGCCTTCCTCTGCTTCTGCATAGCCTTCGGCGTGATACTTTCGTTCAGCCGCATCGCGTCGAGGCGCATCGAAAAGGAGACGAGGGCGGCGGCGCCGCTCATGGAGATGCACGAGGAGGTCAGGGCCGGACTGGACGACCTTGACGCATTCGAATCAGGCAAAATGCCAAACGACGAAGATTATGGAATATAAGAAATTGAGAGTCATCATCAGCGGAGGCGGCACGGGAGGGCACATCTTCCCGGCCATATCGATCGCCGACAAGCTCAAGGAGGTCAACCCGGAGACGGAGGTGCTCTTCGTCGGGGCCGAGGGCAAGATGGAGATGGAAAAAGTCCCGGCACGCGGCTACAACATAGTCGGCCTGCCGGTGGCCGGGCTCCAGCGCAAACTGACGGCAAAAAACATACTGGAAGACCTCAAACTCCCGTTCAGGCTTGCCGCAAGCATGCGCAAAGCGGGCAAAGTGATTGATGATTTCCGCCCGGACATCGCCATAGGCGTGGGAGGCTACGCGTCTGCCCCGCTGCTGTGGCAGGCGACCCGCAAGGGAATACCCTCTCTGATACAGGAGCAGAACAGCTATGCCGGACTGACCAACAAGATGCTCGCGAAAAGGGTCGGCTGCATCTGCGTCGCATACGAGGGGATGGAGAAATTCTTCCCGGCGGACAAGATTGTCATCAGCGGCAATCCGATACGCTCGATCATCCATCCATATGCCGATGCCGACAGGCTGGAGGGGCTCAAATTCTACGGACTTGATCCCGACAAGAAACACATTTTCCTCACCGGAGGAAGCCTCGGCAGTGGCACGCTCAACGCGGCGGTACGCAGTTGGATTGAAAAAGGCTGCCCCGGAGGGGAAGGGGTGCAGCTGCTTTGGCAGTGCGGCAAATACTACAAGGCCGGAGTAGACTCATTCATGTCCGGACGGGAATGTCCGGATATCCGGTACAGCGATTTCATCGCGAAGATGGACTTGGCGTACGCCGCTGCGGATCTGCTGATAAGCCGCTCCGGAGCATCGTCAATATCGGAGATCTGCGCAGCGCACAAAGCCGCCATATTCGTGCCGTCACCCAATGTGGCCGAAGACCACCAGACACACAACGCTATGGCCCTCGTGGGCAAGGGGGCGGCATTGATGGTCAAGGACAGCAAAGCCGTCGAGAAACTCATGCCGGAAGCGCTCAGCCTCGTGCACGACGACGGCAAACTCAAAGAAATGGAAACAAACGCAGGCGCCCTTGCGAAGATGGACGCCGCACAGACGATAATCGACGAAGTCTACAAACTAGTATGAAATACAAGAACATCTACTTCATAGGGATAGGCGGCATAGGGATGAGCGCCATAGCACGGTTCTGCAAATTCAAGGGCTGCTCGGTGAGCGGCTACGACCGGACCCGTTCCGAGTTGACGGACAAGCTCTCCGAGGAAGGGATAGACGTGCATTACACAGACGACCCTTCCTTCATCCCGGCTGATGTCAATGACACACTAGTAATATACACGCCGGCCGTCCCGGATGACATGGGAGAGCTGGTCTACGCCCGCGAACACGGCTACAAGGTGCTCAAGCGCTCGCAGATGCTCGGAGAACTGACCCGCGGCGAAACCTGTCTGGCGGTCGCCGGCACACATGGGAAGACCACCACCTCAACCCTCGTCGCGCACATCCTCACCGAAAGCGGCATGGGCTGCTCCGCATTCCTCGGCGGCATCTCGCGCAACTATGGGACCAACATGCTCGTCAGCGAGACCCCGACGGTGGTCGTGGAAGCCGACGAGTTCGACCGCTCATTCCTCCAGCTCCACCCGGCCATCGCAGCCATCACAGCCATGGACGCGGACCATCTGGACATATACGGCGATCTCGAACATGTGCAGGAGGCGTTCAGGCAGTTCGCCTCGCAGGTGAGCGAGACCCTCATCCTCAAACTCGGGCTTCCTGTGAGCGGCGAGGACACCCATGCAAAGATCTTCACATACCACCTCGACGCGGCGGCCTCGGACTTCCACAGCTCCAACCTCAGGCTCGGAGAGGACGGGCACTACAGCTATGACCTTGTATATCCGGGCGGCGTGCTTACAGACATACGGGTAGGGGCCGTCGGCAAGGTCAATGTCGAGAACAGCATAGCCGCAGCCGCCATCTGTCTCTGCTACGGACTTGACGCACAGAAGGTACGCCACGCCATCAGCACCTTCGAAGGGGCTAAAAGGCGGCTTGAGCTGCATTTCAACAGAGACGGGATGACCTATATAGACGACTACGCCCACCACCCGGCCGAACTCGCAAGCGCAATCACTTCCATCCGTGAAATCTTCCCGGGACGCAAGATCACCGGCATCTTCCAGCCGCATCTCTACACCAGAACAAGGGACTTCGCCCAGGAATTCGCACACTCGCTGAGTCTTCTTGACAAGCTTATCCTGCTCGACATCTACCCTGCAAGGGAAGAACCCATCCCGGGGGTAAGTTCGGAAATCATCTTCAAGGATGTCACCTGCCCGGAGAAAGTCCTGCTCACCAAGGACAAGCTCATGCCTTATCTGGAGAACGAGCCGACCGATGTTCTTGTCACCCTCGGAGCCGGGGACATCGACCGCTTTGTGCCGAAAATCACTGAAATGCTCGAGAAGAAAGCGAAATGAACCGGACTGCTCGCATAATCACAGCTTCCGTCCTCGCCGCTGCACTATGCACGGGGCTGGGATTTCTTGTGCACAGTACCCGTGAAGACCGGAGCAGACTCAGTTGCAGCCGGCTGGAGATACACTTCAAGGACAGTCTCAAATTTGTGACCGCCGATGACATCAAGGGCTACCTTGACAGCCGCTACGGCAACTACATCGGGCAGAGACTCGACAGCGTGGGACTGCAGAAGATAGAAAAGCTCATCGAGAGCAGGAGCGCAGTACTCAAGAGCGAGGCTTGGACCACATCGGACGGCACCCTGCATATAAGCATAACACAGAGAGCGCCTGTGATGAGATTCCAAGACGGGGACAAAGGCTTCTACATCGCTTCAGACGGCTACATCTTCCCTCTGCACAAATCCTACACAGCTACGGTACGCACCGTTTCCGGCAGCATACCTGTCAACGTACCGGACGGATTCAAGGGAGAGGCCCCTACGGCTCAGGAGCGCGCCTGGCTGGCCTCTATGCTTGAGATGAACAGGATCATCGAATCCTCCAGAACATGGAGAAACATCACGGACAGCATCTTCGTCAGGCCCGGCGGAGACGTCGGCCTCAAGATGAGCCGCGGAGAGGAACTGTTCATATTGGGAGAACCGCACTCCCTCAAGGAGAAATTCGCAGGAATTGAGAAATATTATGACTACATTGCGCCCTCTGTGGAAGAGGGGTACTACAAGAGTGTAAACTTAAAATACAGGAGACAAATAATATGCAGACAGAAAGATACATAGCGGCTGCGGACCTGGGCACTTCCAAGATAGCGCTCAGCGTGGCCAAAGTGGACGGGGAAGACGTGCAGATAATCTACTATAAGGAGGTGCCTTCGGACGGCATCCGCTACAGCTGCGTATTCGCGCCGAAAAGGGCCGCGACAGCCCTTGAGAAGGCCATCAAGGATGCCGAAGACGAACTCGGGATCAAGATACTCCAGCTGGTGACAGGACTTCCGCGCTACAATATCCGGCAGGAGTCGGCAAGCGCCAAGATGGAACGCAGCGACCCGTACTCCTGCATCACCCGAGAAGAGGTCAACAACCTCAAGAGCCTTGCCATCGACAGCTATCCGCTTGAAGATGAGATGAAAGAGGAAATCTACGGAGCCGTAGCCCAGTCTTTCTCCGCCGACGACGACCTGGTCTGCGCAAGCGAAGACGATGTCATCGGCGTCACAGCAGAGAGCCTCGAAGGCAACTTCAAGATTTTCATCGGCTCCAAGAAAGCATCTTCGGACCTCGACACGATGCTGAACTTCACAGGCATCGCTCCTGCCCGCAAGATTTTCATCCCCACGGCAGTAGCACAGGCGGTGCTGACTGAAGCGGAGAAAGAGAACGGCGTGGCCCTTGTGGAGGTCGGAGCCGGAGTCACATCCCTGACCATATACAAAGGCGGCCTGCTTCGGCACTATTCCTCAATCCCCTTCGGAGGCAAGAGCATCACAGCCGACATAAAGTACGAGTGCGGATTCAACGAACGCCTCTCCGAGAACATAAAACTGGCCTACGGTGCCTGCCAGCCGGACAAACTCCAGTCCCTTAGCGAGAAAGTGATACAGATCAACGATGACGAGAACGGCACATACGAGCAGCTCCCGGTCAAATATCTGTCCGAGATCATCAGTTGCCGCGCAAAAGAGATCATCGACGCCGTGCTCTTCCAGATACAGGAGAGCGGATTCGCAGACAACCTCCGGAACGGCATCGTCCTCACCGGCGGTGGAGCCGACCTTGTCAATTTCGCCAATCTCCTCAAGGAGATGTCCGGCTATGTAGTGCGCATCGGCTACCCGCGCACACGCAAATTCAGCTCCGGCGGTTGCGCCGGGGTCACGGAGACCTCCGCAGCCGCAACCATAGGTATGATACTTGAAGCCAAACGTGACAGCCATCTCAACTGCATAGACGAGGCGACCGCCCCGGCAGAAGAAAGAGATGAGACACCGGAGCTCGACAGCGAGGGCAACGGAGAACTTTTCCAGGGACATGATGTATCGGGAGAGGTGATAACTCCGAATCCCAAGAAAAAGAAGAAGGACGGGAAAAACAAGATCACATGGACATCCATCTTCCGCAAGAAGATGAGCGACAAACTCGAAGGCGTGTTCGACAACACTGTCGGCAACCTCTTCGACTCGATGAATTAAAAGGACATAAAGATATGGAAGATACAATGATAGACTCCATCACCCCAAGTGACTGGGTGACTTCAGACGACATCATCAAAGTACTCGGCGTAGGAGGCGGAGGCTGCAACGCCGTCAGCTACATGTACCGGCAGGGCATCAAGGGATGCAGTTTCGTGGTTTGCAACACAGACTCGCAGGCACTCAGATGCAGTCCGGTCCCGACACAGATCCAGATGGGACGCGGGCTCGGGGCGGGGACCAATCCGATCAACGGCCGCAACGCCGCAATAGAGAGTCAGGAGCAGATAGAGAAGACTGTTCTCGACTCCCACACCAAGATGCTCTTCATCACCGCCGGAATGGGCGGCGGCACAGGCACCGGTGCGGCACCTGTCATAGCCAAGATGTCCAAAGACAAGGGAATTCTCACAGTTGCAGTCGTGACACTCCCCTTCTTGAACGAAGGCAACGAAGCTCTTTCCAGAGCAATCGACGGAGTGCATGAACTTGAGAAGAACGTTGACAGCCTGCTGATCATCAACAACGAAAAACTCCACGAATACTACGGCAACCAGCTCATCCAGGACGCTTTCCCGCAGGCTGACGAGGTGCTCGCCACGGCCGTCAGGGCCATTGTGGAGATAATCAAGAGATCGGGATACATCAATGTGGACTTCAAGGACGTGGAGACCATGATGAAAGACAGCGGCATGGCCCTCATGGGCTGCGGAACAGGCTCCGGCAAGGACCGCATAGAGACAGCAGTCAAGGCCGCCTTTGAATCCCCTCTTCTCAACGATTTCGACCTCAAGACGGCGAAAAAAGTGCTCATCAACATCTCCTGCGGCAAAAATGAGCAGGGCCTCACGATGGATGATCTCAACAACATCAACGCCAAGATAGACGAATATACCGGCCGAGCCAACAACTTCAAGCGTGGACTCATCTGGGATGACTCCCCGGAGATCGGCGACACCATCCGGATCACCTCCATAGTGACGGGGCTGCGTTTCTCCGATGTCATAGGACCGACCAGAGACATGGGCAACTATATCATGATCAACAAGGACTTCGTCTACGACAAAAACTCCGCCGCACGGGAGGAAGGCATATCCCTGGCCCCGGACAGCGGCTCCCAGCAGATAGGATTCAACTCCAAAAGCAATATCCGCAAGTTCAACTACGACCCGGACAAAAAACCGGCCCTGATAGTCGGCAAGGGAGAGCAGCTCTCAGAACTTGAGAATGTACCGGCAATAAGAAGAATACAAAGATGAAAAGAACAAGAGTAAGATTTGCGCCGTCACCTACCGGCCCTCTGCACATGGGCGGAGTCAGGACAGCGCTCTATAATTATCTATATGCCAAGAAGAACGGAGGAGATTTCATCCTCCGCATCGAAGATACGGACTCGCAGCGTTTCGTGCCAGGGGCAGAGCAGTACATAATAGATTCGCTCCGCTGGTGCGGCATCATCCCTGACGAAGGGGTGGACGAGAACGGCAAAGTGGTGGAAGTGCCATCGGAAAAGCACCCGCATGCCCCTTACAGACAGAGCCAGCGCAAAGACATCTACCGCAAATACGCGGAAATGCTCGTTGAAAGCGGCTGGGCCTACTACGCCTTCGACACTCCGGAAGATCTTGAGCTGATGCGCTCCCGCAGCGAGAACGCCGGCATCACTTTCATCTACAACCATCTGACCAGAGGGCAGATGCAGAATTCCCTCTCCCTCCCGGCCGAGCAGGTGGAGGAAATGCTCCAGACACGCACCGACTGGACCATAAGGTTCAAGATGCCGGAAGACATGACAGTGGAGATGGACGACCTGATAAGGGGACACATCGAGGTCAACACTTCGACCCTCGACGACAAGGTGCTGTGGAAAAGGGCTGACGAGCTCCCGACCTATCATCTGGCCAACATCGTGGATGACCACCTGATGGAAATCACTGAAGTCATCCGCGGAGAAGAATGGCTTCCGTCCCTGCCGCTGCACTACCTTCTCTACAGGGCCTTCGGCTGGGAAGAGACGATGCCGCGGTTCGCACATCTCCCGCTTCTTCTCAAGCCTGTCGGCAACGGCAAACTCAGCAAGCGTGACGGAGACAAGATGGGATTTCCAGTATTCCCGCTCGCATGGACCAATGCTGAAGGTGAGACTTCCCGTGGATACCGCGAGGACGGATATTTCCCTGACGCATTTGTGAACATGCTCGCCATGCTCGGCTGGAATCCCGGCACGGAACAGGAAATCTTCACCATGCCGGAGCTGATAGAGGCATTCTCTCTGGAGAAAGTCGGCAAGGCCGGGGCAAAATTCAACCCGGAGAAAGCCAAATGGTTCAACAAGGAGTACCTCAGGGCCAAGCCAGACGAAGAACTCGCCGACCTGTTCATCCCCATGCTTGAAGCAAAGAAACTCAATGTGGAGCGCAGTTATGTGATGGCAGTGATAGCTCTCACCAAGGACAGGGCGACTTTTGTCAAGGATTTCTGGGACATCGCCGCCTGCCTGTTCATCGCTCCTTCCGAATACGCAAAATACGGAGTCAAGGCAGGAGCGACTGGTGCCAAGGTGCATGACGGCAGGCCTGCCGACCCTCGGGCCAAAGTCTATGATGACAGCCTCACGGCCCCGTTCCTCGCCAAGGACGTGGACAAATTCTGGAAGGCCGACATCTACGAAGACGCGCTCAGGGCTGTCGAGAACTCCGAAACCGACACGCTCGAAGACTATATCCGCGCTGAGGGCATGCCTATAGGCAAGGTGATGAATCTCATCCGTCTCGCGCTCACCGGTTCATCAAACGGACTCGGCATCCACGACATAATGGCGCTCATCGGCAAAGGCGAGACCCTCAGCCGCCTGCACTACATCAAGGAGCGCCTGGGGTAGGACCATAATAAGTTTCGTACACGCAGAACAGTGGAGGGGGTTCCCGGGCGATATTTTGTTTTGAGCCCGGGGACCCCCTCCCCTGTTCTGCTTACGGATAATATGTCTACAGCCTGCTGAAGTCGAATATCTCGGAATCTGTCCTAAATGCAATCTGAACTACCCCAGCATCGCGAGGGCGTCGTCGAGAGAGAGGGCGTCGTCGAGGGTGAAGCCGCCGTTGCGGGTGCGGCGGAGTGAGCTCAGAAAGGCCCCGCTCCCGAGCGCCTCGCCGAGATCACGCGCAAGGGCACGGATATATGTCCCTTTGCTGCAGGCCACGCGTATCATGGCAGTAGGGAGGGAACAGGCGCTGATGTCAGCCACATTGATCCGGGAGTTCCGGCCTTCTGCGGAAGGAGGAGCCGTAAACGCTGTCACCCCATAAGAAAGCAGTTCCAGGTCATGGATCTCTATCCTGCTCGCACGGATAAGGTCGGACCCCTCTTCGAGACGGCCTTGGCGATAGAGGCGGCGGGCTGTCTCGTAGGCCCTGACCCCGTCCACGGACTTGGCGCTGAAAAGCGGGGCCACCTGCATCTGCTCTCCGACAAAGGAGGACAGGGCAGAGCGTACACTCTCTTCGCTGACCCCGTCCAGCGGGCACTCCCTGTCAATCTCCTTCTCAAGATCATACGAGGCGGTAGTGGCGCCGAAAGTGACACCGGCGACATATTCCTTTGGAGAGGCCTGGAGGGACTCCGCCTTCTTGGTGGCCTCCCCTATGCAGACGAGGAGTATGCCTGTCGCGAGCGGGTCCAGCGTCCCGGCATGGCCGACCTTGAGGTTCTTCTTACCGAAATGTCTGACAGCGGCGAACTTGATCTTGCGTATCACGTCCGCCGAAGTCCAGCGATAGGGTTTGTCTATCGGAAGTATTATCCCCTCCGGATAGGAGGAAATGTCATTCGCAAACAATCTTGTCAATTCTTCTCTGATGCCGTCCCCCGGCAAACTGGGTCTCGAGCCATGCACGCACCATCATCACAGCCATCCTGTAGGAGACGAAGCGCGCCGGAAGCACGAGCACATTGGCGTTGTTGTGGGCTTTCACAAGCTTGGCGACCTCGACATTCCAGGCAAGCCCGGCCCTGATGCCGCGGTGGTGGTTGAGGGTTATGGCCATCCCGTTGCCTGTACCGCAGATGGCGATCCCGGCATCCACATCCCCGTTTTCAACAGCATACCCGAGGGGATGCGCGAAATCCGGGTAATCACAGCTTTCCGGGCTGTCCGTCCCGAAATTGACAACCTCATGTCCCTTGCCGACAAGGTAGGAGATGAGCCTTGTCTTGTAATCCAGCCCCGCGTGGTCACTGCATATTCCTATTTTCATATCCGTTTAATTTATATTAGCCTGTATTCTTTCAGTTTCGCCTTGCACTCCCTCCAATCCGGGCACAGACTCCCGAGCAGGGCATGGAACTCCGGGCCATGGTTCATCTGCTTGAGATGGCAGAGCTCGTGCAGCATCACATAGTCACGCAGATGCTCGGGAAGCCTCATAAGGTTGAGGTTCAAGTTGATGTTTCCCTTGGATGAACAGCTTCCCCAGTTAGACACGTTATGCTTGATCCTGACTTGGTTGAACTCGAACCCGTACATGGCGGCGAGTTCGCGCAGACGGCCCGGCAGGAAAGCTTTCGCCTCGGTGCGCAGTTGAATAGTCTCAGGGGTCTCCTTGAGGACTCGTCTCGGCCTGCGGCGGACGATGCGGAACACCAGTGCCCTATTTCCCAAGTTTCTTGCGGAGCTCATTTATCATGTCCACGGTCATCGACTCCAGATCATAGTCCGGCTTCCACCCCCATTCTTCCCGCGCACAACTGTCATCCATCCTGTCCGGCCAAGAATCGGCTATGCCCTGACATACGGGATTTATCTCGTAGCGCATGCGGAAGCCCGGGATGTGCTCGCGGATCTTCGCACTGAGGATCTCCGGATCGAAGCTCATCGAGGCGATGTTGAACGAGTTGCGGTGCACCAACCGGGTCGGGTCTGCGTTCATGATGTCCACGGCGGCCTTGAGCGCGTCTGGCATGTACATCATGTCCATGAAAGTCCCTGCTTTGATCGGGCAGACGAACTCCTCGCCCTTCACAGCCGCATAGTATATGGTCACGGCATAATCGGTAGTGCCCCCTCCGGGCAGCGTCACATGGGAAATCAAGCCCGGAAAACGCACGGAACGCGTATCGACACCATATTTCGTATGATAATAATCGCTCAGCAACTCAGTGGCCACCTTGGTCACCCCGTACATGGTGCGCGGACGCTGGATCGTGTCTTGAGGGGTGAGCACACGTGGCGTCTCCGGACCGAACGAGCCTATGGAACTCGGGGTGAAGACAGCGCATCCCTTCTCGCGTGCGATTTCAAGGATGTTGATGAGCCCGTTGATCTGGATATTCCAGGCGAGCAGCGGCTTGCTTTCGGCTGTCGCGGAGAGTATGGCGGCAAGGTTGTAGACGGTGTCTATATTGTACTTCGACACTATCCCGGCAAGCTGCCCGGCGTTGAGGACATCGGCCTCTTCGCACGGTCCGCTCTCAAGCAGCACCCCCTTGGGCTCTGCGCCCCGGACATAACCAGCCACCACATTGCCTTCAGGATACAAGCCCCTAAGTTTCATCGTCAGTTCCGAGCCGATCTGGCCTGTAGAACCGACCACGAGTATATTTTTCATATCGAAATGTGCATTGATATTTGCTGCGAATATACAAAAAAATCGTAATTTTGCAGGAACTGACACACATACCACCATGTACGGCAAATTCAAGCAGCATCTCCAGGACGAGCTAACATCCATAAAGGAAGCCGGCCTGTACAAGAACGAACGGGACATCACCTCCGCACAGTCAGCGGAAATCACACTTCAGGACGGTTCCAAAGCCCTGAATTTCTGCGCCAACAACTACCTGGGGCTCGCAGATTCGCCACGTCTCATAGAGGCAGCGGAGAAAGCCATGCACACCCACGGCTTCGGCATGTCCTCCGTCCGCTTCATCTGCGGCACACAGGATCTGCACAAAGAACTTGAAGCGGCGGTATCCGATTTCTTCCGCACCGAAGACACCATCCTGTACGCTTCCTGCTTCGACGCCAACGGCGGACTCTTCGAACCTCTCCTGACTTCCGAAGACGCGATCATCTCGGACGCCCTCAACCATGCATCCATCATAGACGGGGTGCGCCTCTGCAAGGCTGTCCGCTACCGCTACGCCAACGCAGACATGGAAGACCTGGAGCGCTGCCTCAAGGAAGCCCAGGCCCAGAGATTCCGCATCATCTGCACGGACGGAGTGTTCTCAATGGACGGCAATGTGGCCCCTATGGACAAGATCTGCGACCTCGCTGAAAAATATGACGCATTGGTAATGGTGGATGAAAGCCATTCCGCCGGTGTAGTAGGCAGGACAGGGCATGGTGTCGCTGAACAGTTCGAATGCTATGGCCGCATAGACATATTCACCGGCACCCTCGGCAAGGCCTTCGGCGGCACCGTCGGAGGATTCACCACCGGGCGCAAGGAGATCATAGACATGCTCCGCCAGCGCTCCAGGCCGTACCTCTTTTCGAACTCCCTGCCGCCTATGATAGTCGCTGGCGGCATCGAGATGTTCAAAATGCTTAAGGAAAGCGATGAACTGCATGACCGGCAGCAGGAGAACGTCAAATACTTCAGAGAGAAGATGCTCTCCGCCGGCTTTGACATCAAGCCAACACAATCAGCCATCTGCGCGGTCATGCTCTACGATGCCAAACTCTCCCAGGAGTTCGCCACAAAGATGGCCGGGGAGGGAATATTCGTGACCGGGTTCTACTATCCGGTGGTGCCAAAGGGGCAGGCCCGCATACGGGTACAGCTCTCCGCAGCGCACACCAGAGAGCAGCTTGACAAGGCCATAGCGGCATTCATCAAAGTCGGCAAGGAACTTGCGGTAATAAAATAACAGCAACAAATGAAAAAACCATCCGCCATTTTGTCAATCCTGACAGCAGGGGCACTGCTCCTGGTCTCCGCCTGCGGGAAGCAGGGCGGAGATGAATTCGCATACCTCTACGAGAACCTCCCTTTCAAGATGGAGAGGGTCGCAAGACCGTCCATCCCTGACCTCCGCGTGAACATCAAAGATTTCGGTGGTGTCGGAGACGGAGTCACCCTCAACACGGAAGCTTTCGCCAAAGCGATGAAGCATCTGTCAGACAAAGGAGGCGGGCATCTCGACGTACCGGCGGGGATTTGGCTTACCGGCCCGATCGAGATCCTCAGCAACTGCGACCTGCACGTCACACCCAACGCCGTCATAATCTTTGACCCGGACAGGGACTTGTATCCTATCATCAAGACCGTCTTCGAAGGGCTCGACACCCGCAGATGCGAATCACCTGTACACGCCGAGGGCGCACGCAACATATCCATCACCGGAGGCGGAGTGATCGACGGCAGCGGAGAAGCATGGAGGATGGTCAAGAAGTCCAAACTTACCGAGGGCGAGTGGAAGAAGCTCGTCGCCTCCGGCGGAGTGGTCAGCCGGGACGGCCGTATCTGGTATCCGGACGAAGGTTTCGAGACAGCATCCAAGATCAGCAACATGAATGTGCCTCCTTCCGAGCTCACGGATGAGCAGTGGAACAGCATAAAGAGTTTCCTCCGCCCTAACATGGTTTCCCTGCGCAACTGCGAGAACGTGCTGCTGGAGGACTGCACATTCCAGAACTCACCTTGCTGGAACGTACATCCTCTCATGTGCAAGAACCTGATAGTCAACCGTGTCAACATCCGCAACCCTTATTATTCACAGAACGGTGACGCCATTGACGTGGACAGCTGCGAGAACGTGCTCATCACCAACTCGACTTTCGATGCCGGAGATGACGGCATCTGCATCAAATCCGGCAAGGATGCCGACGGCAGGCGCAGGGCCCGCCCTTGCAAGAACCTTATCGTGGACAACTGCACAGTGTTCCACGGACACGGAGGATTCACCGTCGGCAGCGAGATGAGCGGCGGCGTGGAGAACATCAAGGTGTCCAACTGCCGTTTCCTCGGCACGGATGTCGGTCTGCGCTTCAAGAGCACCAGAGGCCGCGGCGGAGTCGTCAAGAATATCTACATCAGCGACATCTACATGAAGGACATAGTGGCCGACGCCATCCTTTTCGACCTGTTCTACGGCGGCAAATCAGCAGTGGAGGCCGCAGCTGAGAAAGATGAGACCATCAACGTTCCGGCCGTACCGGTAGACGAGACGACACCGGAATTCCGCGACATATATATAAACAATGTCTGCTGCAACGGTGCCGCGAGGGCAATGCTCTTCAACGGACTCCCGGAGATGCCTGTGACCAACATCAACGTGAGCGACTGCACCATCACCGCCGATGAAGGCATCACGCTGCGCAACTCTCAGGACATAACTTTCAAGAACGTGAAGTGCTTCCCGGAAAGCGGAGATGCCATCACAACCGTAAGAGTAAAGAATTTCAACAATATATGAAAATGAAAAGACTGATCCCGACCATTCTGGCACTTGCAGCGCTGGTATCATGCGCCGACAAGGCAGAACCTATGTCCGAGAAAATGGTGCGCTCGCAGATGTCACGCTGCCCCGAGCCGACCTATCTCGATTATCTCAACGGAAAACTCAAATGGGGCTACACCCCGGGACTTGAACTCAAGGCTTTCCTTGATGTCTACGACACCTACGGCGGGCAGGACATCTACGACTATGTCCACCTCTGGTATGATGATGTTGTAAACGCCGACGGCACCATCAAGACATATTCTGTGGAGAAATACAATGTGGACCTCATCTGTCCTGGACGCTCGCTGTTCTACTTCTACGACAAGACCGGGGAGGAGAAATACCGCAAGGCTGTCGAGCTCATAAAGACCCAGATCGACGCTCAGCCGAGGACAAGCGAAGGCGCATTCTGGCACAAACAGATATATCCTCACCAGATATGGCTTGACGGAGTCTATATGGCAGAGCCGTTCTACGCCGAATACGCCAAGAGATACCTGAGCGGAGCGGAACAGGCCGAAGCCTACAAGGAGATCGTCAATGAGTTCCTCACCGCAGCAAAGCACACATACGACCCTGCCACCAAACTCTATCGCCACGCATGGGACGAGTCCCGCTCCATGTTCTGGTGCGACCCTCAGACAGGTCAGAGCCAGCATTGCTGGGGACGTGCCTTGGGATGGTTCTGCATGGCCATCGTGGAGGTGCTCGACTATCTTCCGGCAGATTTGGCGGAGAGACAGAGCCTGATAGATCTTCTGAGAAGCATCTGCGCGGAATTGCCGAAATGGGCCGATCCGCAGAGCGGAGTGTGGTATCAGGTTCTCGACCAACCGGGCCGCGAGGGCAACTACCTCGAAGCCACCTGCTCCGCAATGTTCAGTTACACCTTCCTCAAAGGCATACGGATGGGTTACCTCGACAAGGATCTGCTTCCTTACGCCAAGAAAGTGTATGAGGATGTCGTCAAGGAGTTCATCTCCACCGACGAGCAGGGCCGCATAAGCCTCGAGAAATGCTGCTCGGTAGGGGGTCTGGGCGGCAGCAGCAAGCGAATGGGAGATTTCGCATACTATCTCAGCGAGCCTATAAGGCCTAACGACTCCAAGGGTGTCGGCCCGTTCATCTGGGCATCGCTCGAAATGGAAAGACTCAAATAAAACAACACACTATTTAATCATTAGTTTATCATTATGGCAAACAATCCATTCTCACTTGAAGGAAAGAACGCCTGGATCACAGGCGCTTCCTATGGAATCGGCTTCAACATCGCGAAAGCTTTCGTTGCCGCCGGCATCAAGAACATCATCTTCAATGACATCAATGAGGAGTTCCTCGAGAGGGGCCTCAACAACTACAAGGAGGCGGGTATAACAAACGTCAAGGGATATGTCTGCGACGTGACCAAGGAAGACGACGTAAGGGCACTCGTGGAGAAGATCCACGATGAGGTCGGCAACATCGACATCCTCGTCAACAACGCCGGCATCATCAAGCGCATCCCTATGCACGAGATGACCCGCGCACAGTTCCAGCAGGTTATCGATATCGACCTCGTAGGTCCGTTCATCGTATCCTCAGCCGTGCTTCCTGAGATGATGGAGCGCCACGAGGGCAAGATCATCAACATGTGCTCAATGATGTCTGAGCTCGGACGCGAGACCGTCTCAGCATACGCAGCGGCCAAGGGCGGCCTCAAGATGCTGACCCGCAACATCTGCGCAGAGTACGCAGAGTACGGAATCAACTGCAACGCCATCGGACCTGGCTACATCGCCACCCCGCAGACCGCTCCTCTCCGTGAGCGCCAGCCGGACGGAAGCCGTCATCCTTTCGACCAGTTCATCGTAAGCCGCACCCCTGCCGGACGTTGGCTTCAGCCTGAGGAGCTCGGCGGACCTGCCGTGTTCCTCGCCTCACACGCATCCGACGCTGTCAACGGACATGTCCTCTATGTGGACGGCGGTATCCTCGCTTACATCGGAAAACAGCCTAAGTAACGGATATGAAACTCAATTGTCAAGTACGCCAAGCTTCAAGCAACATCGACGCGAAGCACTACGACACCGAGCGTATCCGCAAGGAATACCTCGTGGAGAACGTGATGGTCGCTGACGAGATCAACATGGTATACTCCATGTTCGACCGCATCATCGCAGGCGGCGCAGTCCCTGTCAATGAAGACCTGAAGCTTTCAGCACCGGAGATCCTCCGCGCCGACTACTTCACACAGCGCCGCGAACTCGGCATCATAAATGTCGGCGGCGCAGGCACAGTGGTCGTAGGCGACGAGGAGTATCACCTCGAATACAAGGAGGCCCTCTATGTGGGCCGCGGTAACCGCGACGTCGTCTTCAAGAGCGACTCCTCCGAGAAGCCGGCACGCTTCTACTTCTGCTCCGCCACCGCGCACCGCGAGACCGGAGTGAAGAAAGTCAGCAAGAAAGACGCGGTGGTGATGCACCTCGGCTCCCTTGAGGAGTCCAACGAGCGCACCATCAACCGTCTCCTTGTAAAGGAAGTCGTGCCATGCTGCCAACTTCAGATGGGCATGACCGAACTTGCTCCGGGAAGCACCTGGAACACCATGCCGGCCCATACCCACGACCGCCGCATGGAGGTATACTTCTACTTCGAACTCCCTGAGGACGCGGCAGTATGCCACTTCATGGGAGAGCCGCAGGAGACCCGTCATATCTGGATGCACAACGAGCAGGCAGTCATCTCTCCGCAGTGGAGCATCCACTCCGCCTGCGCTACCCGCAACTACACCTTCATCTGGGGCATGTGCGGTGAGAACGATGACTACAACGATATGGACTGGTGCGCTACGAAAGATCTCAAGTAACAATGAAGAAATTTTTTCTTGCACTTGCTCTCTGCGCAGGACTCTGCGCATGCAGCTCTCAAAGTGAACAAAAGGTAATGGCACGTTACGTGCCCGAGAGAGCCGATGACTTCGTATTCGAGAACAACCTCATCGCCGGCCGCATCTACGGCAAGGCCCTTGAGGGCAACCCGACTTCCCCGGGAATCGACATCTGGGTGAAGATGCCAGGTGGACTCGTGGCGAATGACTGGTACGCGCAAGCTCAGAAGGATCCTTCCTACTACCACCACAACCACGGCGGCAAGGACTGCTACAAAGTAGCTGTCAGTCTGGGCGGAGGGGCCTCAGTGCCGTACATCGACGGCGAACTGTGGTATCCTGCCACCAACTGGCGCTCCTACGACATGCTCGAGGAGAGCGCCGACAAGGTTGTCTTCGTCCTCCACTACCCTGAGTGGGAGGCCGCAGGCGTCAAGGTGAGCCTCGACAAAAAGGTGACCGTGACCGCCGACACCTACTTCACCAAGGTTGAGGACAGCTACAGTTTCAGCGGTGTGGACTCCATCTGCGTGGCTGCCGGAGTATTCCGTCACCCGGGGCAGGACACCATCGAGGACGAGCTTGTAGGCACTGACCGCTACGCCATCTGGGAGCACGCCTCCGACCAGAACGCAGAGCCTGAAGACGGCATGCTCGGTGTGGCAGTGTATGTCCCCGGGGCTGAATCTGTAAGTGTCACACCCGACAGTGCACACGGGATCTGCACGAAGAGCATCAAGTCCGGCGAAGTCTTCACATACTACTTCGGCTCATGCTGGTCAAAGGGTGATGTAAAGACCGCCACCGACTGGTTCAACATCGTAAACAAACTCAAATAGGCTTTTCAAGCCTACAGAACCGACGGCTCCGTGCAGCGTCATTTTTTCGCGGCACGGGGCTTTTTTTTGAAAAAACACACCACAACATGATAACACTGATGCTTGGACTCCTGCTCCAGATGCCGGGAGTCATTGAATGGACGGCAGACAAACATCCGGAAGTGCTGCAGGTCCTCGGAGAACCGAAAATCATAGAGACAAACCTCGGGAATGCCGTCGAGTTCGACGGCGTTGACGACGGGGTATTTCTGGACAGCGTCCCTGTCGCCGGGATGGAGGAATTCACCATCGAGATGATATTCAACCAATACCCCGGCAGCACATTCGAACAGAGATTCATGCATCTCGGAGCCTATGGCGGTGCAAGAGTGATGTTCGAGAGCCGCGTAAACCCGGACAACACATGGTACTTTGACGCTTTCGTACACCTCGGAAGCAAGCCGGAATCCTGCGTTCTTATAGACCCGGAACTCACCCACCCGTGCGGACAGTGGTACAACCTGACACTCACGGCAGGCAAAGACGGACTTAAGAGCTACGTGGACGGAGTTCTGCAATGCAGCGGAGACCTCGCCTACAAGCCTGTCATCAGCGAGGGCAAGACCTCGCTCGGAGTCCGCCAGAACAAAGTCTGCTGGTTCAAGGGAGCCATCTACAAGCTCCGCATAACCCCGAAGATACTTAAGCCGGAAGAGTTCCTGCACGACCAGGACGAACTGAACCGCCTGCCGTACAAGGACGCTTCCCTGTCGGCCGCAGAACGCGCCGAAGACCTGCTCGGAAGGCTGAGCCTGGAGCAGAAGGTGTCTCTTATGATGAACTCAAGCCCGGCCATCCCGGAACTCGGAATCCGCGAGTACGACTGGTGGAACGAGGCTCTGCACGGCTGTGCGAGGGCCGGCATCGCGACCGTCTTCCCGCAGGCCATAGGCATGGCCTCATCATGGGACGATGAGCTCCTCAAAGAAGTGTTCACCATCGCCGGAGACGAGCAGCGCATCAAGTTCAAGCAGGCAAGACGTGCAGGCAAAGTGACAAGATACCACGGACTTACCGTATGGACACCGAACATCAATATATTCCGCGACCCGCGCTGGGGACGCGGCCAGGAAACCTACGGAGAAGACCCATACCTGACATCACGCTTCGGATACGCGGCTGTCACAGGGCTACAGGGAGAAAATGACGGCAAGTACGACAAACTCCACGCATGCCTTAAACATTACGCCGTGCACAGCGGCCCTGAAGGCACAAGGCACAGTTTCGATGTGTCAGTGTCCTACCGCGATTTCATAGAGACCTACCTCTATTCATTTGAAAAACTCATAAAGACGACTGACGTCCAGGAGGTAATGTGTGCCTACAACCGTCTGGACGGTAAACCTTGCTGCGGCAATGACCAGCTCCTCACACAGCTCCTCCGTGAGAAGTGGGGTTACAAGGGACTTGTCACAAGCGACTGCGGAGCTATCAATGACTTCTTCAAAGCCGGCGGCCACCGCACTTTCCCGGATGATCCGTCTTCAGCTACGGCAAATGCAGTCCGCACTGGCACCGACCTCGAATGCGGAAGTTCATACAAGCATCTTCTGGAGGCCGTGGCCGAAGGAAAAATATCAGAAGACGACATCGATGTCTCCCTGCGGAGACTGCTCACCGCCCGCTTCAGGCTCGGCGAGATGGACCCGGACTCCCTTGTAAGCTGGAACTCCATATCAGAGGACAGGCTCGCCTGCGATGAATCCCGTGCGGTCGCACTCAAGATGGCCCGCGAATCCATGGTGCTCCTGCAGAACGACGGACTCCTGCCTCTCGGCAGGAGCGGCGTGAAATACGCCGTCATCGGCCCCAACGCCGCTGACTCCGTCGTCCTCAACGGCAACTACAACGGCACTCCGCGTTCTTCCGTGACCGCCATCGAAGGCATCAGGGCCAAGATCGGAGCGTCCAATGTGACCACCGACCCTTCAGAGGCCGACATCGTCATATATGTCGGCGGCATCAGCCCGAGACTGGAAGGCGAAGAGATGAAGTACAACGACATCCCGGGCTTCAACAAGGGCGACCGCACCACGATTGAACTCCCTATGGATCAGCGCCGTGAGATTGCGGCTCTGCACGCCGCAGGCAAGAAAGTGGTACTCGTCAACATGTCAGGCTCCGCCATGGGACTGTTGCCGGAAAGCGGCATCTGCTCGGCGATTCTCCAGGCATGGTATCCTGGGGAGGCGGGCGGCACCGCCATCGCCGATGTGCTGTTCGGAGACTACAACCCGGCGGGCCGTCTTCCTGTCACCTTCTACCGCAGCGATGCCGACCTTCCCGACTTCAACAACTACGACATGGCCGGACGCACCTACCGCTTCTTTGAGGGCAAGCCTCTCTTCGCATTCGGCCATGGCTTGAGCTACACCACTTTCAAATACGGCAAGGCGAAGGTGAAAGACGGAGTATTCACCGTCAAGGTCACCAACACGGGCAGCCGCGACGGCGATGAAGTGGTCCAGCTCTACATCCGCAAGGACGAGGACAAGAACGGCCCGAAGATGTCGCTCCGCGGATTCCGCAGAGTCAGCATCCAGGCAGGGCAGAGCACCGAAGTCAGCATCCCGCTAGATGAGGAAGTCTTCAAGACCTACGATGAGGCCTCTGGCGAGATGAAAGCCACGCCGGGGCACTTCACCCTGTTCTACGGCCCAAGCTCTGATCCTTCAACTCTCAAGACCATCAAAATACACAACAGATAATGAACACCATTCTTTCATTGCTTGCCTCCCTGCTCATGATTGCACCGGGAGGCGGCAAGTACACCAACCCTGTCCTGTTCTCCGATTACTCCGACCCTGACGTGATCCGTGTCGGGGACGACTACTGGATGACGGCATCGTCGTTCACTTGTTTTCCCGGACTCCAGATCCTGCACTCCACCGACCTCGTGGACTGGGAGATAGCAGCTGCGGCTCTTCCGGAGATGGGGCCCGCCTTCGATGCGCCTTCCCACGGCAACGGGGTGTGGGCACCGTGCATCCGTTACCACGACGGGCGCTACTGGATTTTCTGGGGCGATCCTGACAAGGGGATTTTCCAGATCAACACCACCGACCCGCGCGGCGAGTGGAGCAAACCGCACCTTGTCCTCGAAGGCAAGGGGATGATCGACACCAGCCCGCTCTGGGATGACGACGGCAGGGTGTACCTCGTCCATGCATGGGCCGGCTCGCGTGCCGGTTTCAAGAGCATCCTCAACGTCTGCGAACTTGACAAGGACTGCACCCGCGTGATCTCCGACCAGGTGCTCGTATTCGACGGCAAGAAGACCGGAGACGACACCGTGGAGGGGCCGAAATTCTACAAACGCGACGGCTGGTACTACATCTTCGCCCCATCGGGCGGAGTAAAGGAAGGCTGGCAGCTGGTTCTGCGTTCCCGCAATGTCTACGGCCCGTATGAGAAACGCACCGTGCTCCATCAGGGCAACACCGACATCCACGGCCCGCACCAGGGCGGCTGGGTGACCGATGTGGCCGGGGACGACTGGTTCATCCACTTCGAGGACCGCTATTCCTGGGGACGCGTCTGCCACCTGCAGCCGATGACCTGGGACAAGGACGGCTGGTGCATCATCGGCACCGACCAGAACGGTGACGGCATCGGCGAGCCGGTGCTCAACTACCGCAGGCCGGCAGTGGCGGAGCAGTACAAAGGCAAAAAGCTCCAGGGCGTCAGCGCCACAGCCACCACGACAGGATTTACCGGAACCTCCATCCCGCTCAACTGGCAGTGGGAGGCGAACCCGAAGTTCCACTGGTTCATGCTCAACCCGTCTCTGGGTTGCCTGAGGCTCAACTGCATCAAGAACCCGGAAGGATGGAAGAACCTGCGAGACACGCCTAACATCCTGGCGCAGAAAGTTGTAGGCCCGAGCACCGAGTTCACCACGAAGCTCGTCTACCGCCCGTCTTACGATGGCGAGAGGGTCGGCGTGGTCCTTACCGGACGCAGCTACAGCACCATTGAACTCAACTACGACGGGCAGAACGTGAGCCTCGTACGACGTGACTGCATCGATGCCAACAAAGGCGCAGCCGAGCAGACACTCTGCAGCACCGGGCTTGAGAAACAGCCTTTCGTGACGGTCTGGGTACGTGTCAAGGTGGGCAAGGATTGCCTCACCACGTTCTCATACAGCCTCGACGGCAAGAAATTCAAGACATTCGGGCCTGAGTTCAAGGGCCGCGAAGGCGACTGGATCGGTGCCAAGATCGGTTATTTCGCCACCGCGACCATCCAGAAGAACGATGGCGGTTCAGTAGAAGTCTATTAGAAGTTGATACAATGACACATCCTACATTTTTGACGCGGGTTTTCGTCTCTCTCGCCCTGCTTTCCGCCACCTGCGGCATGCATGCCCAGACCAAAAAGGGGCTGACCGAGACCGACCCCGCATTCTACAAGACGGACGAGGCCCGCATCATCGGTGACCAGGTGCTCGCCTACCAGAGGTGCACAGGCGGCTGGCCGAAAAACATCGACATGTCCCGCCGCCTCACAGATAAAGAACTCGCACAGGTGATGAAGGACAAGTCCAAAACCGACGACTCCACCACCGACAATGATGCCACCACCACCCAGATGACCTACCTTGCAAGGCTCTGGAACGCCACACGCGATGCTCGCTACCGGGAGGGCTTCAACAAGGGGGTGGAATATCTTCTGAGCGGGCAGTACGACAACGGCGGCTGGCCGCAGTTCTGGCCGGGGATGAGGGGCTACCAGGTCAACATCACCTACAACGACGATGCTATGACAAGCACCCTCAACCTCTTCAACGACATCATCCACGACACAGCCCCATATACTGCCGGACTGGTGGACGACAGCATGAAGAGCAGACTTCAGACTTCATTCGACAAGGGCATCGAGTGCATCCTTGCCACCCAGATCAAGGTTGGCGGCAAACCGACGGTGTGGTGTCAGCAGAACGACCCCGAGACGCTGGAGCCTGCCGGAGCGCGCGCATTCGAGCTGCCATCATTCTGCTCGGCGGAAAGCGTGCCTATAGTCCGGCTGCTGATGGAACTCCCGAATCCAGACAAGAGGGTAAAGGAAGCCGTGCACGGCGCGATGAAGTGGTTCGACAAATACAAGCTGACAGGGTTCAGGGTCGAACGCACCACCGACAAATACGGAGCCCGGGACACGAGGCTCGTCGAAGACCCTTCGGCACCGGCCATCTGGGCCAGATTCTATGATCTTGAGCGGTGCGAGCCTTTCGTCTGCGACCGTGACGGGATCATGCGCCGCCGTCTGGAGCAGATAGGACGTGAACGCCGCAGCGGATACAGCTGGTACAGCCGCCGCCCCGCCGACCTCTACCCTCTCTACGAGGAGTGGGCGGAGAAACACGACCCGCGCCACAAGGCGAAGATAAGCCTCAAGACCAAGGGTGCGAACGAGAACGGAACAATCAACATGTTCCGTGAGCCGGTCCTCAATCCTAAAGACTACGATGTGGTGGTCAAGCCTGGCGAGAGCATTCAGGCGGCCATAGACAAGGCCCCGGCAAACGGACAATTCAAGATTCTGGTACGCAAGGGTGAATACAGGCAGACACTCAACATAGACAAGCCGGGGATCATCCTGGTCGGAGAAGACAGGGACAACACCGTGATCGCCCTCTCCGAAGCCGACCTCAAGCCGGGCGAGAAAGAGCCCGGGACAATCATAAACCTCGGAACAGGAGCAGACGACTGCATCATCAGCGGATTCACGGTACGCAACGAGTTCGATGCCACCCCGACAGCTGACATGCAGCCGCACTGGGTCAAGCACCGCTTCACAATCAAGGGCGCGGCCACCAGGACCATCATCGTCAACTGCACCATCACCTCCAACGGCAATGACGCCCTCTCCCTCTGGGCAAAGGGCGGCGGCATGTACTACCATGCCGACCTTGACATCGAATGTCCTGGCGTGGACTTCATCTGCCCGCGCGGCTGGTGCTACGCCACCCGTTGCCGCTTCTACGGCGGCGGAAGGGCCATGATCTGGCACGACGGGCGCGGAGACAAGGACATGAAGTTCGTGATCAACAACTCCGACTTCGATGCGAGCGTCCCGACCCTGCTCGGACGTTACCACCACGACCACCAGTTCTTCATCCTCAACTCCGTGGTGAGCAAGAACATCATCAACCGCGACATCATGTACGCCTACTCCGACAAGGTGCTCGACCCGTGCGAACTCGGGCAGAGGATATACTACTGGCGCAACATCCGCGAAGGCGGGCAGAGCGGCTGGTTGGACGACAACCTCGAAAAGGCCCCAGACCCGAAAGAGTTCTGGAGTCTGACCGCCTTGAGCACATTCGAGAAGAAATGGGATCCGGAGCAGCGGCTGCGGGATGTATGGAAACTCATCGCCTATTAGGTTTTGAGCACGGAAATTGTTAATTTTGAACTTTGACTAAAACACCATTCACTATGCCATTCATAAATGACGACTTCATGCTTTCCAACGCCACCGCGCGAAAGCTATATCACGAGCATGCTGAGAAGATGCCGATAATCGACTATCACTGCCACCTCGTGCCTCAGCAGATTGCCGAAAATATCCAGTTCAGGGACATCACACAGCTCTGGCTTGTGGACGGCCACTACGGAGACCACTATAAGTGGAGGGCCATGAGAGCCAACGGCGTCTCAGAAGACTACCTCACCGGCGGCAAGCACAGCGCCTGGGAGACCTTCGAGAAGTGGGCGGAGACCGTCCCTTACACGATGCGCAACCCGCTCTACCACTGGACTCATCTCGAACTCAGCAGGGTGTTCGGAATCGACAAGCTCCTCAGCCCGGCTACGGCCCGCGAGATCTTCGAGGAGTGCAACGCCAAGCTGGCTACCGAGGAGTTCCGCGGACAGGCCCTCATACGCAAGTTCGGAGTCGAGACCGTCTGCACCACAGACGACCCGGCAGATGACCTGCATTGGCACAAGATGATCGCTGAACATCCTTTCGGAACCAAGGTCATCCCGGCTTGGAGGCCTGACAAGGCGATGGCTATAGAAGACCCGGAATCATACAAGGCTTACCTCAAGAAGCTGGGCGAAGCCGCCGACATGGAGATCGACTCTTATGCGGATCTCCAGGAAGCTCTCCAGAAGCGTCACGACTTCTTCGCGTCAATGGGATGCAAACTCTCCGACCACGGGCTGGAGAACTTCTACTCAGCCGACTACAAACCATTCGAGATTGAGCTGATATTCAAGTCCGTGCTCCTCGGCAAGAAGCCGGGAGCGGCCGAACTCGCCAAGTTCCGCAGCGCATTCCTGCACGATCAGGCAGTGATGGACGCGGAAGCAGGCTGGGCGCAGCAGTTCCACATCGGAGCCATCCGCAACAACAACACCAAGATGTTCAACCTTGTCGGCCCTGACACAGGATATGATGCCATCCACGATCAGGAGATCGCGGCCGCGGGCAACAAGTTCTTCAACCGCCTCGCATCGGAGGACAAGCTCACCAAGACCATCCTCTACTGCCTCAACCCTAAGGACAACGAGGTGATGATGACCATGGCCTACAACTTCAACGACGGCACCGTCCCTGGCAAGATGCAGTTCGGCTCAGGCTGGTGGTTCCTCGATCAGGAAGTCGGCATGCGCAGGCAGATGGACGCCCTTTCCGTACTTGGACTCTTCAGCCGCTTCGTCGGCATGCTGACCGATTCCCGCAGCTTCATCAGCTACCCTCGCCACGAGTATTTCCGCCGCATCCTCTGCGATGTCATCGGCACGGATGTGGAGAACGGCAAACTGCCGGCATCGGAGATGGAGAGAATCGGCCAGATGGTCGAGGACATCTCATACAACAACGCAAAGAACTACTTCAATTTCTAAATCATGGACTACACGAAGAATCCCAATTATATCAAGGCCCTCGAGTACATGGCCTCCACAGATCTCAACTCCCTCGAGAACGGAAAGCACGTCATCGACGGGGACAAGCTCTTCGTCAACATAGTTGACTCCCAGCTCAAGACCCCGGAACAGGCCCGTCTTGAGGTGCACGACAAGTACATCGACATCCAGGTGCCGCTCTCCAAGGACGAGAGCTTCGGAGTGAAGCCGCGCAGCGAGTGCCGCGAACCGGACGGGGAATTCAACACCGAGAAAGACATCCTTTTCTATAAGGACAAGGACTGGAAGACTGTCACGGTCAAGGCCGGAGACAAGATTGTTTTCGCACCTGAGACGGCACACGCTCCTCTCATCGGCGAAGGAACCATCCACAAGGCCATCTTCAAGGTAAAAGTGGCATAAGATGAGAACGCTGGCCATACTGGCGTTCCTGTGGTTCAACGGAGTCTCTCCTGTCACCATCAACGTATCACGCAACGCCGACCCTGTGGTCGGCGTTGCCGTTGATATGCTGCAGGACGATCTGGAAGAAGTCACCGGACTCACACCACGCCGGACAGATGCCGGCGGCGCCACCGTCAAGATAATCCAATGCGACAGGGACAGGACAAGCCTTCGCCGGCTTGGAGTGCCTGCGGACATTGCGGACTCCCTGTCCTTCGTCAAGGAAGCCTTCTATATCGGCACACGCGGCAGGCAAATCATAATTGCAGGCTCCGATGGCCGAGGCACCGCATACGGGGCACTTGAACTCTCGCGCCTCGCCGGGGTTTCCCCATGGATATGGTGGGGAGATTCGCGTCCCGAGAAACGTGCTTCTCTGGAACTTCCGGACGGGTTCAGCACATTCCAGCACCCGTCGGTCGAGTACAGGGGATTCTTTCTCAATGATGAGGACTGGGCTTTCAGGCCTTGGAGCACACAGACATTTTCCCCTCAAGACAATCCCGAGACGATAAGCGCGGACACTTACCGGGAGCTTTTCAAACTCCTTCTCCGCCTGAGGGCGAATACCCTGTGGCCGGGAATGCATCCGGGCACCACCCCGTTCTTCAATGTTCCCGGTGCGCGCGAGGCGGCGGACTCCTGCGGGATTTTCATCGGCACATCCCACTGCGAGCCTCTATTGCGCAACAATGTCGGAGAATGGGACGAGTCTGTGCGCGGAAGGTATAACTATATCACAAACAGGCAGGCTGTTCAGGACTATTGGACAGAACGGCTCGTGGAGATGAAAGGCCGGCCGGGCCTGTACACTATCGGGATGAGAGGCATCCACGACGGCTCGATGGAGGGGGTACGCACATTGGAGGAGAAGACATCTGCTCTCCAGCAGGTTATTTACGACCAGAGGGAACTTTTGCGCCGGTACGTCGGTGCAGACGTCCCGCAGATGTTCATGCCGTACAAGGAGGTGCTTGAGATAATGGAGAACGGCCTTGATGTGCCGGAAGATGTCACCATAGTATGGTGCGATGACAACTACGGCTACATGACACGTCTCAGTTCAGCCCAGCAGCAGACGCGCAGCGGCGGGGCCGGGGTCTACTACCACCTGAGCTACGCTGGCCGTCCTCATGACTGCCTGTGGCTGAGTTCTACACAGCCAGGGCTGATATACCATGAGATGCAGCAGGCCTACGACCACAATGTCCGGAAGCTGTGGATAGCCAACGTCCACGATCCGAAAGTTGCGGCTTATGATCTCGAACTGTTCCTTGACATGGCCTGGGACATCCGTTCCGTCGGGCCGCAGAGCGTAAACGCCCATCTTGAAAGATGGCTGTGCAGGGAGTTCGGCGAAGCGACAGGGACATTGCTCGCTCCGGCTATGAGTGAATATTACCGGCTTGCCTCGATGCGGCGCCCGGAGTTCATGGGCTGGAGCCAGGTAGAGCTTCCCGACAGAGAAAGACACCCGGGCGGTCTGTCTGCGGCCTCGGATACAGAGTTCAGTTTCAACGAGTTCGGAGATGAAGCACAGCGATACATAGATGGCTTGCGCAAAGTGTCAGCTCACGTTCTTGAGGCGAAAAAGCATGTTCCGCAAAGAAGTCTGGATGCATATTTCGCCGCTGTGGAATATCCGGTCAACGTGACAAGGGCCATGGCGGAAAAGATGCTATATGCCCAGAAAGCACGTGAGCGTGCAAAGACGACTTATGCACCGGGAATCTGGAGGACAGACAGCGTGATGATGGCCTCCGCCGCACTAAGTCAGGCAGCCTATCAGGAAATAAGAAGTCTGACCAGACACTATAACGATGTGATGTCCGGAGGAAAATGGCGTGGGCTGATGTGCGAAAGGCCGAGAGATCTGCATGCTTTCCGGGCTCCGATGCTGCCGGTCATGCTGAACGAAGACGAATGCAGAGCATGGTCTGAAGTTGCAAGTTTCTGGAAAGCCTCCGCTCTGGACAACTTGAGCGGGGACTGCCTCACGCGCAACGCCTGCGATTTCTCTTCGGCTTCTGCGGAGGTCACGCCGGTGCAGAATCTGGGGCACAGCGGCAATGCCGTGCCGGTCCCAAAGGGCGGTACTCTGGGATATGATTTCGCGAGCGGAACCGGCGGCAAAGCTGTACTGAGGATCGCATTGATTCCGACACAGGCCAACGACAAGGGGGACATACGCTTTTCCGTCTCCGTGGACGGCGGCATCCCTCAAGTCATTTCCATAAAGGAGCCATTCCGCAGCGACCAGTGGAAAGAGAATGTGATGCGGGGCCAGAGGGTGGTGGAAATTCCGCTTGAAATCTCCGCCGGCGAGCATACACTGGCACTTGCCGCAGTTGATGACCACATCATCTTCGATCAGTGGATGCTGGACTTCAAGCCGGATCGACGGTTCTACCTCTTCCCGGTTCAGCCTCCTCGCGGATTACGTTGAAAAACCGGGGCTTCTCCCTCCCCTGCACCCCGCCTACTCTCCTGATCAAGCCCGAGTCCGCATTGACTCCCCGCTAATTACACTGAAGGCCTGTACATCCGTGCGCACTAGACGGCTTTTCACGCACGGAATCAGCCCCGTGCGCACGGGGCGAAGGCGATCTGGGCGAAGGCAGTCTGGTTATGTGTTATGGGATGAGCGCAGAGCAATGTCCTTCAGGTGAATGCGTCAGGGAGAGATGCGGAGCCTGCGACAGACGAAGCGGTGGCGGACAAATCATTATCAATCAGCACTTTAAACGTTTAGCCTCCCCAAATATGGGCATAGGCCATATCGCTTTGCGCCTCAGTATCAGGCACTTATCCGCCACTGCTTGCAAAGTTTAGATGAGCGTGGCGGAAGCGTCGGCCTTTTGTCCGGCCAAAGGGCGTTTCTCCGGACAAACTGCGCCTAACACACCGGCGCGGTCGCGGGACTTTGCACCGGCAAAGTCGGAAAGCGACTTCCGGAGGGCCGCGTCAGCGGCGCGGCGGAGCGTCAGCGAATTTGCGGAGCGAATGAGCAGCGAAGCCGCCCGGCGATGGATTGCAAAGAAAAGGGCATGGCTCGAAGTCCGCATCAGCGGACCGCCCGGGGCCGGGATTTTGCGTCAGCAAAATTGGAAAGGCCCTTGAGGGCGCAGGGGTCCGGGGATATGCCCAGTAAAAGAAGTGACTGGGGTTGAGAAAGCGCGCTTGCGCAGCAAGCGCAGGGGTCCGGGGATATGCCCCCAGTGCTCATCAGAGCACCGGCGCGGTCGCGGGACTTTGCACCAGCAAAGTCGGAAAGCGACTTGAGCGCCGCAGGGGTCCGGGGATATGCCCCGTAAAAAAAGGGAGGCTCCTGGAGACCTCCCTAATTCCGAATACAAAATTATTAACCGCTAATACCCAGGATAATTTAAGTTAGGTACCGCTTCTGGCAACTGAAGCCAAGGACACCAAAACAAATTACCACAATGACAATGTGACCAAGGCCTCAACTGCCGTAATGGTTAGAACTAAAAGCAGCAATGCAAAGGTATATAAGGCATCAGAAAAATTGGTATATTTGCATATTAAAAAGGTGGAATATCATCCAAAAGCATACCACATAAAAGTGGAATTGTATCATAAACTATAGATTGTGATAAAGAGACTGCTCATATCGCTTTTACTGATAATCATGGCCGTATCATCATCCGATGCGGCTCCAAGACTGCAATACACCTACTACCTCAAAGAGCGCGGCCTCCCGAGAACCCTTGTACAGGATATGATACAAGACAGCAATGGCTGTCTATGGCTGGCAAGCTGGTCCGGGCTATACCGTTTCGACGGAATAAGTTTCACAGGATTCAGGGCAGACATCTCCGGAACACATGGCGAAAAGGCCAACAACAGATTCGACAGGATCGAGCGGGACAGTTTCGGCTATATCTGGGCCCTCTCATACGACGGTTCTTTATACCGCTTCGATCCGCAGAAAGGGAATTTCAATCCCATGGCGTCAGGACAGGGAATATCTCAAATCCACAAACTCTCGTCAGACGACTTCTGCTTCGTCACGATGGAAAACACGATCCTGCGCACAAAATACTCTAACCACGGACGGACCTGTACACTGTCAGAATATTATGCCATTTCCTCTTCTGACAACATCAACTGCATATACAAGGATTCGGAGGACAATGTATGGACTGCGACAGACAGTGTCATCCTGCGCAATAAAGAAGTCGCAAGCAACAACCCCGGATACTGTGTAGAGTATTCGTCCGGAGCTCTACGGTTCGGAAGCAAGGGAGGCAAAATCATAGAATGCATAGACGGGAGAATTTTCGACATCGGGACAGATGCCAGATATGATATAAGGCTGATAGCCAACATCCCCGGCTCCATCGACCTTGTCCTCGGCTCTGACGACGGGCAGCTTTCCCTGCTGAAGATGGACAAATGGCAACTGAAAAACATAGATGTCCCGTCGGAATGCTGCCTGAGTTCAAGCCCAAAGTCATTCACTGACGGCAAGGGTACTGTCTGGATATGGTCGCCTTTCGGAGGCATCAGCAGCCTCGCCCCAGATCGTCTCAAACTTGAGCCCATGCGATACGAAACAGTCGATGCGGATGGTTGGAATGCCGAAAACAACATATATTCAGCGTTCATAGACAACCAGGGTAACATCTGGTTTGCCGGAAGCTGGGGAGGCATAGGACGCGGGACAAGGAAAGACAGCAATTTCAACCTGCTCAGCTTCACCCCGGACAGCGACAGTCCATCCCCGGCAAACAGCGTAAGGGCAATAGCCCAGAGCAATGAGGGAATCATCTACGCCGGCACAAAAGACGGCAACATACACATCCTTAGCGAGAACCTCAGCCCTATCACGGTCTGGAGACTCCCCTTCCCGGCCTACAGCATAACAGAAGACAGGGAGGGGCACATCTGGATAGGTACCAAAGGCGGCGGAGTCATCGAAAATACAGCCCCGGCCTTCGGCTATAGACCTGTATTCCGACCCAAAACATACAGGGGGCCCAATCAGAATGGAGATCTGGTATACTGCGTGTATCAAGACAGCACTCGCATGTGGACAGGCTCGTTCGACAACGGCACACAATTTATCGGCAGCAAAGACAATCTCCGGTCCTCTGCAAGCCAAATAGACAAGATACGTTTCATTACATCCGGCCCGGACGGAAAACTTTATGCCTGCGGAAGAAAGGGGATCTTCGTCTGTGAAAATCCAAACGCACCGGAGGAATCGCTGGATTTCAAAAGGCTGCCCGGCACAAAAGAGCAAGACATCCAGCATCTGCTGTTCACCGGAGACGGTCAGATGTACGCCTCTTCTTTCGGGAGCGGATTTATACATTGTCCGCTTGACGGAAGCGGCACGCTATCAGCAATCAGCACAGACGACGGGCTGATGTCGAATTTCGTTTTCTCAGCAATCGAAGACAAGGACGGGAACATCTGGATTGCAACCTACCGGGGTCTTAACAAATTGAACCCGGGGACGGGTGAAGTCATCGGCTGGTCATACGACAGGATAGGCAAGGATCTGCTGTTCAATGAAGGCGCACCCCTTATTTCCAAAGACGGGGATCTGATATTCAACACAACCGCAGGGATCCTGTATTTCAACCCTGAAGACATCTCAAACAGCACTTTCACTCCGAAGGTATTCATCACGAACTGCCAGTTTGCAGGTGAGAGAATCTACCCTGAAGGCGGCAGGCAGGTAGAGATCCGCGGCAGCGGCAGGCTTGACATCCGGTTTGCGGCAGTGGACATGCATGGCCCCGAAAGAGTCATGTACTCATGGAAGAAAGACGGAGACAAAGACTGGACGCAGCTCGGCAGCACACAGACCTTAAGTCTGGACAATCTGGGCGTAGGACGTCACGGACTCCAGATCAGGTCCACCAACGCGGACGGAGTACAGAGAGACAATGCCCTCAATGTCATTGTAACAGTCCGGCCCGCCATCTCCAATTACATCCAGATGGGCATCATAACAGCCATCATCGCCATCATGATATCGGCCTACATCATCGCACGTAAAAGGAAAACGGAAAAAACCGCTATTCCGGCCATGGCCGCTGTCGCCGTCACTCCATCCGGAGCCGAAGACCAGAAATTCACCAGAGCGTTCAAGATCTTCCTCGAAGAGAATCTCGACAATGGGGACCTCAGCGCCGAAGACATGGCAGCCGCCCTTAACGTAAGCCGCTCCGCACTGTTTGAGAAGTGCAAGGCAATGCTCGGCAAGGCCCCTACAGAATATCTCCGCGACCTGCGTTTCAGCAAAGCCGCGGAGATGATGGCAAAAGGCGGTTATTCAATATCGCAGATAGCCTACAAGACAGGCTTCAACGACCCGCACTATTTCAGCAAGGCATTCAAGAAGCGTTTCGGGGTATCACCTTCCGAATACCGCAGAGGACCCAAAGATTCTTGAGTTTCATCATGTTGAGCAGGAGCTGCTGACCGACCACATTGGCGCCGTTCTCTCCGCTCACGTCAAATGTCCCGAGAGCCTCATACATCCCGTCCACCACGTCACCCTCACGGAGAGAATCCTGCGAAGGGGCGTGAATGTCACTGATACAGGCCGGAATGTCGAGAGATGTCAGTATCACCTGACCCCGGCCGGCCCTGATAAGGCTCAAGACAGAGTAGACCTCCTTCTTGTGATCGGCCACGACAGCAGCAAGAGTCTCGCCGTTCTCGCAACGCAGCCCCACACGGCGGCGATTGTAAGCGGCGAAGCACTGATATTCCCAGTTGAACACGCAATCCTGCGGCAGACCGGCCCATATAGGGTGAGCCCGGTTGAAATAATTGCCACCATACCATGCAGTACCGACTTTCTTGCTTCCGCGATAGTCAAGCACTTCCTTATCCGCAAAATATTCTGCCCACCTCTCCGGCTTGTCCACAACTATAAGCGTGTGTCCCTTATAGACCCACTCCATGATGTCGCTCATGCCGCTCCCCCACTGCTGCGGTTCAAACTCGCCGACAACAAGATAATCGCCAGAAGGAGTACCCGACACATATTCAGCCGGCCTTATGCCGAGACTGGAGAGGAAAGCCGCGACCCTGCCGCTGCTGTCCGCCACAGAACCGTCGGAGCTGATCCCGGAAGCATCGAGCTTCACAGCAAAGATCTCGTCACTGCCCTCGCACACCGTCTCTTTTCCACGGATAAGGCGCGCTTCCACACGGCTGTAGCCAGGCTCGTCCACACTGAACTCAAACCCGTCTGCAAGGCACTCTCCATACACAGTCCCGCCGCTGACCTTGACCTTGGTGCTGCGCGAATCAAGCAATGTGCCGTCGGCAAGACGATAATCAAGCACAAGAGTGAAATTACCCTTGAGGTTTTTCTCGTTGATTATGAACACGTCAGCCGTAGTCTTGCGGCCAACCGGGAGAACCTTGTGGTTCAACTTCACGGACAGCACCAGAGGACGGTTGTAGCGGGCTATGAGTTCAGGATCACCCTTGAAATGACGGTAATTGTCAACCACTCCGGAGTGGTTCTCCAACTTCATGCTCTCCCACCCGTTGATGGCATAGCCGTCCACAACGTCATTGATACGTATATTCTCGATGATGCGCCCTTGATAATAGTATGACACATTGCCCATGGCCACCGTGAGGTCGTCCACCGTAGGGAACGCCTTGCGGAAGCCCTTCTTGTCAAGGAAGGCATTGTATGCATCGTACCATGAAAGGTAATCCTGCGCCTCCCAAGTGGAAGTCTTGCCTGAAGAAAGGATCTCGTCACGTATCAACTGAAGTCTCGGAGGCGTGCCGATAGCCCCTTCTTCGCCCCAGATTACGATCTCCCCGCGGTTGGCGCTGCCACGCAGGTATTCATCCTTGGAGACATACAGGGCATCATGGTACACTCCAGGACCGCCGGCGTGGTGGTTGTCCCACCAGCCAGTATCGCGGAAGGTCGTGTCAAACGGCATCAGATTGGTCTTGAAATGCGCATCAGGCTTCACCTCCGGGTTGTTGCCGTTGCAGGAGTTGTACACCAGAATACGGCTAGGATCGAGCTTGTGACCCATGGTCATCTGCTCATAATCCTGCTTCTGCGGCCACGCTCCCCTCTCATTATGCATGTTGTAGATTATCAAGCTCGGATGGCTGCGGTCACGCATTATCATACGGCGCAGTTTCTCATTGCGGTATGCGAAATAGAAGCGGCTCTGAATGTTGTCATCATCAAACTTCGAGATCGGATACTGGTTTCCTCCCGGCTCCTCCCAATAGAGCAGTCCGAGCTCATCCGCCCACTTGAAGACATCGCTCTGCCCGATTGTCCTGTGGAAATTCAGCATGTTCAACCCCATTCCTTTGGCGGCCTCCACCTGACGACGGGCCAGTTCATCAGAAGGCATGATTCCGTTCTCCGGCCAGAAGCTCCAGGAGATGGACGTGCGCAGCACTATGCGCCGTCCGTTGAGATAGAACTGCCTGTCCCCCTTGACGTCACGGACCTCAAACCAGCGGAAACCGAAACGGCGGGTGTCGCTGTCTTCCCCGAGAGTAACGCTGAGATCGTACAGATTTGGCTCTTCTACGCTCCACAACTTTGCCCCAGGAAGCCTAACGGCATATTCAAGAGCATTTTCACCGGCTTTGAGCGATGCTGAATATTTCTTGGCATATACCTCACGTCCGCCTTTTTCCCGGATTGAAATCCGGACGGGAACATCGTCCGTGGCCTTGTCGGCGAAGGCGCTCACCTCTATTTTGACCTTGCGCGGATCAGGCTGATTCTGCACATAGAGATCCGAAATATATGTCTTTCCGGTGGCGATCAGCTTCACCTTGCCCGTAATGCCGCCGAAACCATGAGAAGGATTGGTAAGATACTCTCCCCAGCTGTAGACCTGCGAGTCTTTCCAGTTGAAATTCCCGTTAGGATCGGTGATACGGACGCTGATGACATTTGATTTGCCGTATTCCAGAAAGTCCGTGATATCGAAAGCGAACGGTGTGCTGTTGACCAGATCGTATCCGGCAAGTTTATGATTCACAAATATTTCAGCACGGAAACGCACCGCCTCAAAGTCAATGGCAACCCTGCGCCCCTCCCACGAGGCCGGGATATCCACCCTAGTCTCAAACCAGGATACACCGACATAGTTGCCGGTCACGCCGAAAGTCTCCCCGTTCCAGCCCCAAAGGTGTTCCTCAACCGTGGCCGGGAGATGAACCCCGGACACGGACGGGATCTCAAGCAGAGCCCATCCACCCGAAGGGGTGTTCACCGGCAATTTATCGATATCGACAGGAGGCAGGAAAAGCTCATCGTTTTCCCATTTTGCATCCTTGTCAAGGGTGATGCTCCAATCGTGAGAAGAAATATCAAGTGTTTCCCGCTGCAGCGGCGCGGCCGCAACGAGCATGGAAAGCAGAAAATTAAGAATATTCATGGTCACCGGCTTTCAAGAGGATTCCAGATGTCGTCAGCGGAGTTGCGCATCACGTTGTCAACCGTATAGTCAGCCGCCTGCGTGCCAGTCAGGACATGCGACCAGCCGACACGTCCACCGATGGACGCTCCCGGGCCGGAGCAGCCGTACTCGGCATAGAAGGCAGTCTTCTCCTTGGCCGGCCTGTTCCAATTGTGCCATCCCTCCGGACGGATGTGCGGCCCCATCTCGCAATTGAGATAAACCACTTTTGCATAGTCCCTCCACGGACGGCCAAGATAAACCTTATCTATGCCGGGAGCCGCCGTCAGACGGCAGCGGTTGAACACATATCCGAACTTTTCGCCTTCAAAAGTGGACGCGGCAGTGATGTAACTGTTGCGCTTGGAGCGGATCTCGCAGTTCTCAAACCAGCACCTGCCCGGACCGAAGATGAAGTCGGTGGTCCCCTCGATCAGACAATCCACATAAAGACTGCGGCATGTCTGCCCGTCCTCACCGTAGCGCCCGTAGGTATAGATGGTGTCCTGATTGCCGAAGATGTGGCAGCGCCGCAGAAGGATGCGGTCCCCATTGGTCATGAGCGCAACGGCCTGGCCAAGTTCACCGGCATCATTGCGGATGCTCAGATCCTCAAAAGTCACATCATCTGCATCCACGAACACGGAAGCACTTCCGCTCGTGCCGATCTCATGTGGGCTGTCAGGCCAGAGTTTGCGGGCGTAATTGTCATAAGTGATGACCGACTTGCCGGCACCGCAGCCAATTATCTTGAGACTGCGTTTGCCTGACGGGATTATGATGCGCTCCCTGTATACGCCAGGCTTCACCAGTATGGTCGTCTGAATGCTCTTCTGATAGTCAGGCACAGCATCCACAGCCTCCTGCATGGTGAGAAAATCACCGCGTCCGTCCTTGTCCACCACGAAATCATAACGGACAAGATGCTCCGCGAGCTGTGGGATCTTGGCACGGATGGAGTCGCAGACGATATCACAGTTGCGCCGTGCACCACGGGCATTGGAATGGGTGTCGTCCTGACGGCCGGAAGGCATGGCAGGACAGGTACCAGCGGCGACCCACATGAAATACTCCCTGGATGCCTTGTCCCCGGCAGCCTTGATCCAGTCAATTGTGGCCTTCTCCATGTCTATGAGCACTGTCCCGGTCTCGGCTGCGACAGCTTTCATCGCTGCCGGGTATTCACCATGGGTAGTCTCGTCCAGGACCCCGCCCACGAAACGCCTGCGCGCCACCGGGGTCAGCAATACAGGGGTCGCCCCGAGTTCGCGTGCAGTCTTTATGAACATTCTCAGGTTGTCCTGATAAGCTCCCCACGGAGCAGCATAGACTTTCGGTTTATTGGACTTCTCATCATTGTGGCCGAACTCGATGAAGACGTAGTCTCCCGGACGGATGTTCGCCTTGACCTTATCCCAGAGCCCTTCATCGATGAAACTCTTGGTACTGCGGCCGTTCTTGGCATAGTTTATCACCCTCACGGACGGATCCACAAAGTTCTCGAACACCATTCCCCATCCCCTCTCCGGATTACCGTTTGAGATGTCCTTGTCCGCCATGGTGGAATCCCCCATCAGATGCAGGGTCAACTTCACCGAAGATTCCGGCACTTCAGGGCTGAGGGTCGGACCGGCTCCCTGAGGGCCGCGAAGCAACTTCGGCACGCGGGATGCTGGAAGCACATTGTAGCGATACGGGATATTCACCGTCCCCTTGTCATGAGGTTTGAACTTCTCCCGGAAAGTGTTTCCACGCATCTGCCATGCCCCGGCGTCGTCTGTCGCCTCGAATATGTTCTTGACACCTTTTTCGAAATAATTGCCCTCCATGAGCACCTCGGCTCCGATGCAGGCGTAGACGGCATTGGCATAGTTGCCGGCACAATCATAAAGGTTGTTCAAAAGATGGATGGTACCCCAACGGACAGCCGGCATCCTCACCTCACAGCCCCTGCCCCAAATACAGTAGGCATAGGTGACGTTGAGATTGTCAACGCCCTGATCCGGTCTCTCGCTGCTCGCGATAAGGTTGGAAGCCTTGTGGTCATAGGCCTTGTCCGTATATTGGAAGACGCACCAGGTCACCGTGATGAAATCCGAGCGGGAATTTATGTCAAAGTTCCCGTCCATCCCGTCTGTGAAGCTGCAATGGTCCACCCAGATGTGCTTCGAGCCGTTGGAAACAGTCAGCAGATCAGCGCCTCCGACATCTATCGGACCCGGACCCTCAAAAGCGATGTTGCGTATTATGATGTTCTCGCAGGCATCAAGTCCGATCAGTCCGGCATCACGATACTTCTCGGACGGGTCGGAGGTATAATCGATAATGGCCTGTCGCGTATGCTGCTCCCTCTCCTCTGCCACGTAGGCACCGTTTGAGAGTTTCCCGCCACCTCCCTGGTCGGACATGGCCTTGACTCCGGCACCGTCCAGGAGCTCCCTCAGATCATCGGTCACGCTGAACTGCGTACGGAGCACCGCCCCGTTGACTCCGAGCAGAGTCTTGCCGCTGAGTCCCTTGAATTTCATGAAAGAAGACACGACAAAATCTCCCCTGGAGCCGTCCAAGACCACTACATCATAGTCCTTGAGGGCCTTGATCAGGTCCTCGCGCATGTCGAAGCCACTGCTCTGGAGGACAATCGTGCTGGAAGCATCCCCACCCGTGACCGCAAAAGCGTCCCCTTCGGTCAGGGACACGGCAGAGGCCCATCCGAACGGGCCCTCATTTACAGCAGTTTTGGCGCCGGCCACGAAGGACAGCGCCAAAAGAGCAATCGAAATCAGATTACGTTTCATCTATTTATTTTCCTTGTCTACAAAAGATATGAGTGTCATCATCCTGTTCATGTACTCGCGGGTCGAGATGCACATCTCACCGGTCTCGCAACGATAAGGAGAAGTGTCGTACTCGTCCCCGACATTGGTCCGTACATACTTCGTCTCGCTGCTCGGGGTGGTCGGAGCTCCCGGCTTGTAAGGGTTGGAAGTCGTGGTGAGCGGAGTCAGCCAGCAGCCCTCGGCGCTGAGAGATGAAATTATGTCCTTAACATCTTTATCGCTGACATTCTGAGGCATCCGGCAATAGAATCTGTCAAGAGGCACCAGTTCATCACCGGCAAGAGGCGAATTCTTGGTAAGCTCCTCCACCGGAGTGGCCATCAGCTCGTCATAAGCCTTGCGGAGAGCCTTGGTGTCAACCCATGAAGCGGAGCTGTAGTGGCCGATGGTCCCAGAAATCTCCTGATTGATAAAGTAATGGCCGTTGTAGGAGTTGGAGCCTACGCGGTGAACATAGAGAGGCTTTCCGCTGTCCGGATCGATGAAGCGAGGTGCAAGGAAGGCATCAGGATTGTTTGTCTTGCGCTCCCATTTTGCGACTTCTGATGCAGGAAGTTTCTGTGACTCAAGGAACTCGATGGCTGCTGGGATGCCGGTCATGAAACGGGTGTCGCCGGTGAGACGGTAATAGTCCATCATCTGGCGGATCATGGAGACGGTAGTGCCGGAGTTGACGCCGCGAGGCTCGTATGAACGGGCATGGGCAGGCTTGAGATCCGCTACAGTATACTGGTCAGCCCAACCGGCATAAGGCGCCCCCTGCTGAAGCAGAACCGTGCAGTACATGGCCCTGTAGATAGGCTCCTTGAGCCCCGGGATGCCAAGAGACTGATAGCACTGGAGGAGGAAGTCACAGGCCTCCGGGATCACATCATCGTTGAGAGTGATGAACGAGCTGTAGTCCGCCTTGCCCTGGAAAGGGTGGTCGAACATGAGAGGATACCTCTGAGGCCAGCCGCCCACAGGATACTGGCTGTCAAGGACGAACTTGATGGCCTTGTCAAGAGAGGGACGGAAGATCGGGTCATATTTCTCCACATATATGCGGAGCAGGAATTTGGCGCAGTCCGTAGTGGCGGAATCATCGAATGTGGCGTTGCCGTAATAGTGCTGGAACTCCTCGAGTCTCCAGCCGCTCTTGCCGACTGTGGCATACCAGTCCTTGAGGGAAGCCTCGCCGGCGAAATCGAAGCAGTAGTTCCAGCCGCCGCACTCGAGCTGTCCCCAGATGAGCGCTGAAGCCACCTTCTTGGCTGCCTCATAATAATATTCGTCTCCAGTGGCGTGATAAGCATCAAGCAACATGTGCCCTACCTGAGGCGTACCAGGATCCTGAGTCCATACCATTGTGCGCTTGGCTTCCATTTCACCCCACTGGCGGGACATATCCGGAAGGTAGTTCCAGACGAAGCCGCCGTTGTAACTGACCTTGTCCATCATATACTGCGTGGCTGTCTTCATGGTCTCAAGAGCCTTGTCCTCAAGAGATTTAGGTTTTGCCGTCATGGCAAGAGGCAGGCACAATGCCGCCCCGAGGATGATAATCTTGATTTTAGTATTCATGCTATTGCGGTTATTTCGGTCAAAGATACGGATTTTCTGCGTATATTTGAGAAATTTTATCATACCGTTTTTATGAAAAAAATAGTCAAGATTCTCGCGATTGCGACCGCCGTGCTCGCTACCGCGTCCTGCTGCGGAGGCAACGCAGAGAAAAACACGGCATCCACAGATAACAACAACACAATCATGAACCAGAGCAGTAATTTCATCTTCGCTGCAGACACCCCTTGGGAGGATGCAGGCGGCGGAGTCGAGCGCCAGATCCTCGGCTACAACGACAACATCATGATGGTCAAGGTCAAGTTCGACAAGGGAGAAGTCGGGGCGATGCACAGCCATCCTCACTCACAGGTGACCTATGTCGCCTCAGGCAAATTCGAGTTCACCATCGGCGGTGTGACCAAGATCGTCGAGGCCGGTGACGCACTCTACAAACAGCCGAACATCGAGCACGGCTGCGTATGCCTTGAGCCGGGCATCCTCATCGACTGCTTCAACCCTATGAGGGAGAACTTCCTCACCAAGAAATAGTTCAACCCGCAATATCCACAAAAGCCCGATCCGAACCACGGACCGGGCTTTTATCATATTACAAGATAGAAGCTATTCCCACTCGGCGCGCACCGAGTGCACAAGGATACGGCTCTCCGTGCCCACGGTACTAGTATGCTGAAGACCGAAACCTCCGAAACTGTTCGGCTCGACTTTGGCGCTGAGTTCAGCCCCATGATGCACTGCCGGATCGGATGCAAGTTCCGCCACACGGCCAGGGCCGCTGACAGAAGCGCGAAGCTCATCCCTGTGCATGGAAACCGAGAGCACACATCCTGTGAGGAAGCAGTCCACCGTGACAGGATCACACACGGGCTCCACATGACCGTTGTCATATTTGACAAGGAGCACATCCACAGCATTGGCATACTTGGTGGTACGGATGACACGGAGCGCATAACCAGTCAGGCTGCGGGTGTCGAACTTCACGAAAAGATCAAGATACTGCTGTCTTGCGCTTCCGAAGCCCTGACCACCGTCCTTGGCCGGGTCAACCTGCCAGGTCACCGACATGGCACCGTACTTCCCCTTGAGCGGAGTATAGCGCAGGCGTGCGCCCTGCTGAAGCTGCTGGATGCCGTAGCCCTTGGCCCCGTTGATGCCGGTGCCGTAGAGCCAGCAAGGCTGCGAGAGGTCCGGATCGTGCTTGTAGTACATCCTCGTATCCTCCGGGATGAAAGCATCCACGGTCCAATATCCCGGCTTCACCTCCAGCTGGTTGTCGCAAGGAAAATCGCTGAAATCGGTGAAATATGCCTTCGTAGCAGGCAGGCCTGAAGCCTTGATGCGCGACTTGCTCACGATGCGCACCTCCTCCCCCGGCTCGCAGCGCAGGTGCTTCGGAGCCACACCGACCATCAGATAATGCCCGGCATCCTCACGGGTAAGCTTGTAACTCAGATGAGGCACTCCCATCCTGGAGACGCACACAGGCACAGCCCCGCCTCCCTTACGGTCATCGCAACGATACCATGTGACCAGAGACTCATCCGCACGTCCTTGAAGATCAAGCTTATACTCAACCTTTGCCTCTGCGCCGGAAACCCTCAATACAGGCTTCTCGACAAACGCCGGAGCCGGCACGAAATCAGGAGCCACAGTCAACTTGGCGGCAACCTCAAGGCCCTCGGCCGTATAGGCTATCACATCGAATTCTTGAGTCTTGTCCTCACTGTTGACCGGAGTCACTTCGCACTTCTCTCCTTCGAAGCAGGAAAGCTTGACAAAACGCTCATAGCCCGGCTGTACCTTCCAGTAAACTTTCTGATTATGAAGCGGATAACCGAGATGCCTCATCGGCGTGGCCGTAAGAGTCACAGAACCCTTGCCGGTCTGGAGAGAAGCCTCACGCACATCCATGTCAAGACAGGTCGGGATGTTGGCATAATCCCTCCCGTCACGCTTCGACAGAGCCTCGACCCTAGCCTTTATGCCTTGTGGATCCCAGTCGTCGTCTCCGCGGAGAAGGTTGTAGGTATTGTAAAGCACCGTCCCGTCATCCTCCACAAGACGGTAGGCAAAAAGCTGGGCCTTCTGGTCGAGAATGACGGTATTGTACGGCTTGGCGGCACCGACGAAAGCAGGAGCTCCGTCAAGAGAAATGTTATACTGATAGCAGCGGAGCCACTCCTCCGGACGGAATGTCCATGCAAGCTGGACCGGACGGCCGGCGTGATAGCGGACATCGACGAGACTGTGCCTGCCGACATTCTTGCTCACTGCCTGCACGGCCTCACCGTGGCGGACACTGAAGTCGCAGTCCATGAATACGGTGCCGCAGCGGTCCACACTGCCGAACGGCTGCCTCCCCCAGAAGTCGAGATCGCATCCCAGATGCACGCCGCAGTGGTTGAGGGAATCATCGGTGCTCTCGAAGTGGCAGTCCACAAAAAGGATGCGTTTGGAGCCGGTAAGAGGGGTCAGGTTGAGACGGGACACAAAACGGACGTTCTCCACATACACCCTGTCCCCATGGCAGAAAGCAAGCTGGGCCTGGGTGATGGCCGGATTGCGCTTGGCTCTGTTGAATTCTGGGTTACGGGGATATTCAAGATCTATGTTGCAATAGTTGCCCATGGTTAAATCCTTGACAACCAGATCGTCCCCATAGAAGTCAAACATCGTGAAATTGCCTCGGGCACCCTGGGTCTGCCCTCTCGCGGAGCCGAGCACCACATCACGGGCATCAGTGGCCATGCCCAGAAGCTGAAGAGCCTCGCAACGGATGGTAAGCCCTATCGGGGCGCCCTGCCCCTCCTCCGGGACGCGATCCCGAGGATCATCCGGATCGTCAACCCAATACACCCAAGGCGCGATATACACCTTCATCGGGTCAGAAGCAGTGCCGTCGCTGACCTTGGCCATGGCTTCGTTGAACGTGCGGAACACGTAAGGCGACTGCGCCGCCTGCTCTGCGCTGAGGCTGCCGTCCACATAGAACGCATGCGGCCCGAGCTTGATTTCCTCGCCTTTATAGCTGATGGTCTGAGCTGAAAGCCCAAGACAAAGAGACAGGAGCGAGGCCAATATTGCTATCCTTTTCATAAAGCTGTTATTCTCAATAATAAATAAGGGGTTTTAGGGAGACGTATCTTCTGGCGCGACCTGTCATAGAGCCTGTAATCCTCGACTTCCCCGGTCTCGAACACCCCCGGCACGGCAGAGATCGTCATGCCCCAGGTGTCGATCACCTCCACACGGAACTTCGTGCCGGACTGCAACTTGGCATAGCCCGCACACTTGGCCGGAAGATTGAAATCCCACACACCGGGCATCTTCTCCCCGAAATACACATAATAGTTGCCCTCTCCGTCCGTCGCAGTCTGATGGTCGCGGCTGGTGTCGGCAAGCTCGAGAGGCCGCTTGAGACCAGAAAGAATATCAAGGGTGAAACCGATGCGTTTCCACGACTCTCCTCTCCAAAGTCCGCCCTTGGCCCAGAAGATATCATCGAAGTCCCCCTCCTCGTACTGGTAGCACTCCCCGTGGGTCACATAAGTCCCGGCGATGAGCCCCTGCCAGATGCGGTGGAGCATCTCCTCTCCGCTCAGACGTCCCCAGCGGGAAGGCAGATTGCCCTCGTAGCACACTTCATCAAACACCACAGGCATCGGATAGATGTTGCGAACCGTGGCGGCCCTGCCGAAGTCCTCCACCGGAGCCTCGTCCTGGATGCTGGCGTGCGTCAGGCCGCCCTCCCATACCGGGTAATACTTGGCCGTACTGCCATGGATCGAGCACAGATGACCGTAAGGGTCGTTGTCCCCCACACGGGCGATAAGCCCTCTCCAGTCCTCAAGACTCTTGGCCTTGCAGTAGTCATATTCGTTGGCCAGAGACCACCACACATTGCGGAACGATGCCACACGTGCCTGAAAATAATCCAGATACGCCAGATTGGCCTCCTGCGGCATGCTGTCAAAGCCCCAGACACCCTTGTCGTAAGGATGGAAAAGGATCAGGTCCGCCTGGATGCCGAGTGTGTCCATCCTGTCCAGCAGGGACTCTATGTGCCTGAAATACTCCGGAACGGGACGAGAAAAATCGAAGCCGCCCCCCTTCTTCTCAAACGGCAGCAGATCCGGAATCTCACGGCAGAGCGGGTAGTTTTTCGGGAAAACGCACATGCGCACCTTGTTGAAACGCGCCGCCTCAAGCGAGGCGAGAGTCTCCTCCTGACGGGCCGTACTCTGGTGCATCCAGCTGTAGGCCGTGGTGCCGAGAGGATGGAAGACCAGCCCGTCAGCATAGCTGAACCCGTGGACGTTGCCCTCCATCACCCCGACAGGGCCATGGTTGCCCTCCGAAGCCGGGATGCAGGTAAACGAACCCTTCCTACCCCTCAACGCCGCCACATTGCTCCTGGTGACAAATGTCCACTCCCCCTCGCTCTGAGGCATGAAACGGACACGGAAGACCCCGTCACCGTCATAGAAACCTCTTACCTCAGTCTTCTCGGTGCCGTTGGAGAACACGGCCGAGAACTTCACATCGAAAGGGTTGCCCTTGACGGAAGCCTCACAACTGTACTCGAAACGTCCCCATTTTTCCACCTGGGCGGCAAATGAAGAAGGCAGCGCCGCAAAAAGCGACGCCACCATCATGACAAAGAATCTTCTCATGCTAATCAAGGACACGATACTTGAAATTGCTGAACTTCACTTCACCATCGCCGGCGGCCATCAGACCCGGAAGCATGCTTTGGAAATCATGGAAAGTGTTGTGGTTGAAACCGGAGATTTCCATGCCCCACTCTTCCTTTACCCATTCCTTGCCGTCAAGGCTGTAATAGCCTGTGATGACCTGATTGTCATTGCGTATGCGCAGCCAGATATGCTCAACGTCAGGGAGTTTGCTGCGCACACCGCCCTTGTCGCGGCGGAAGCGGAGAGTTCCCCTGTCATTGATGCCCTGTCCCACATAGAAACGGTTGTCGTAATATATCACGAGACCGGCCACAGAACCCGGAGTCCTCTCGATCTCAGCCTCGAACTCATAGGCATGGTCACCCGCCACGAACATGAGCGGAGCGGAGTCCGCAGGGCAGGTGCCGGTAGACTTGAGAGTGAGGACACCGTCCTTGATGGAAGCGCGTGATGGATCGAAATCCTTGTAGTATTTCCAGTCGAGTCCCACGCGGAACTCTCCCAGATGTGCCTTGCGGTCCGTCGGGTGAAGAGGAAGCGGCGCCGCGATAGGGGCGGCAACATCAGAGACCGCGCTCCTCGGCCAGCCTTCACTGTCAAACTGCACCGGCTCAAGCAGAGTCTGGCGTCCGAGACCGGTGAAGCCATTCTCGTAGGCGTGATAGATGCAGTACCAGCGTCCGTCAGGAGTGTCTATGAGCGAACCGTGTCCCCTTGACCACCAGCGGTCGGTGGCGTTCCATGTGTGGATCAGCGGGTTGTACGGGGAGTTCTCCCAAGGGCCGTCAAGGCTCTTGCTGCGGGCCACCGTCACCATGTGGCTTGTAGGAGGGCCTGCAGTGCCGCCCTCAGCACTCAGGTAATACCACCAGTCACCTACCTTCTTGAGTTTCGGTCCCTCAAGGCAGAGCCCCTCGGTCACCCAGTCGGACGGGAAGATCCAGCCGTCATATACGTGCTCATCAGTACCTTCCACGGTGTCAAGTCCGTCAGCCGTCAGCTTCTTGCGCATGCCTCCGCTCAAGAAGAGCCACTTGGTGCCGTCTTCAGCCACGGCGATGCACGGGTCGATGCCGCCCACATGCAGATCCTTCGGCTCGCTCCACGGCCCGTAAGGGCTATCCGCTGTGACCACCCAGTTGCCGCGGCCGTGCACAGTGAAATATATCCTGTATTGGCCGTCAACCTTTGCGAAGTCAGGAGCCCAGACGCTGCCGAGATAGGTGCTCAAAGCATAACTTATCGGCTCCCAGTTGACAAGGTCGGTAGAGTGCCAGACGATGAGGCCCGGGTTGTAGTCAAACGAAGAATGGGTGAGATAGTAGTCCTCTCCATCCCTGAGAATGGACGGGTCCGGATAATCTCCCCCGAGGACAGGGTTGGTGTAGGTGCCGTACTGCGGCGTCTCGGTTTTGCCGCCGCATGCCGAGACAAGGAGCACGCAGGCGAGGATTTTGGCAAAAAGTTTCATATTTGTCTGTGTTTTAGCCATAAAGTTACTAATTAACTACGATTTTCTCTGCGCCCTCGCTGTAAATCGTCACAGGCTGCGAGATTCCCGACGGATAGAGAAGGGTGTATTCGTGGATGATCTGCTGAGGAGGGATGTGCTTCTGCTGCAGCGGAGAGGTTGTCCAGAGCTTCTGGCTCGAAGGCACTCCGGCCTTGTCCCCCACGAGACGGTTTCTCCAAGGGTTCGTCACCACTATCACGAGCTCGTTGCTGCCGCTGCGGACGTAATCTGTTATGTCCGCTTTGAGATAAGGATCCCAGATGGTCTCGAGCGTATGGCCGTTGACGGTCAGCCGGGCCGTTGAGCCGAAAGCCGGGATGCTTATGAGCACTCTGCGCCCCGGTTTGATAAAGCCTTCCGGAAGAACAGCCTGAGTACGGTATGTGATCACACCGGAGTAATGCTTCACCATCGGGTCAAGGGCTCCGGTGAGGTTGCGGAATCCGCCGATGTTGACAGTGCCGAGCATCGGTTCGTCCTCGAATGTCATAGTCCCCACGGTGCCGTCCAGCACCAGCTTGGCCGGGGCCTCAATGTCCACACGGCTTGACAGAACATCGGAATACCCGAGCACGTATGAACCTGCCTCCAGGCTGCGCAGGTGGATTTCCCCGTCCACCCCGCGATATGCCTCCGGCAGGGCGCGGCTGAAATCACCGGTCTCGCTCGGAAAGAGGATCTCCCCGTCGATGGAGGTGAGCTTGCGCACATGGGACTGGCGGTCTCCGCCCTGACGGAACACCACGAACACCCCCTGACGCGGACCGAGGGTCATCGGGACAGTGGTGAGCCCGCCGCTGTTGAGATATATCATCTGCTCGCGCACATCTCCGGTCATCGGGTCCCAGATCTCAGGACGGCCGTTCTTGAGATCGAAAGTCGCCTCGAAATTCACTGTCCGCGAGTTCTCCTTGTTGACAATGTAGTAATAGTCAAGCTCTCCGAGGGTTTTGTGGATGTAGAGCACATCATCGATGTCCACTCCCCTAAGACTGAGATCTGGGACAAATGACTTCTTGAGAGCCTTTAGGTCTGTAATGACTTTGCCCGAGCCCCAGAGGCGGTCCGCAATCTGCCGGAGTTCCGCCGTCTGCGTCTCGTAATCCTTGAGAGACAGAGTGGATGAAGGCTTCTGCCCATAGACCAGAGCACCGCCATCCACAAGCTGCTCGATGCGGCGGATGGTCTCGATGTCCATCTTGTCCCCTCTGAGCATCAGATACTTGAACGGATGTTCGCCGTCAAGATAAAGTTTCCCGTCACGCACGCTGATGCGGTCCAGGAGAACTTCCTGATTGATGTACTGGTACTTGGTGTTCGGCGGCAGGAGGCGGTTGAGTTCACCCTCCTTGAGTTCGGTATTCGGCAGGTTGTCTCCCATGTATACAAGGGCATCGCTGCGGCGGTCACCTGCCTGAAGCATGTACTGGATACGGGCCTCCGTGGCGAAGAAGCCATCGGAGTAGTTGAACCAGAGATTGTTGCGGTTGAATGTCTGCCCGTAGATACCAAGGGTCACACCCGGCCTGCGGTCTGTAGGCTGGTGCACGTAGCTGTGGAGTATCATCCTGTTGACACCGAGGCTGTAGGCCATGTCCCCGTAGAGCTTGAGGTCGATCGGGGAGTCGCTGTAGAGCGCCATTCCGGTGAAGGCCTCGCTTCCCACTATAGGTTTGCCGTAGATGAGCGGCACATGATATGGAATGGCGTGACCTGTGTAATTGCCAGGCTTGTAGGTGATAGGCCACTCGCGGTACTCGCTGGCCTGCGCCCAGAACTCCGTCATCGGCACGTCGCAGTACTTGTACGATTTCAGCACGTCCACAGGAGGCATAGCAGCCCCGCCATAGATACCCTCAGAATAAAGCTTCATGCCGGCCCTGTGGCAGAGGTCAGCCAAGTGCTTGAAATAGTTGTCCAGCACCAGTTCGCCGCGGGTCTTGTCGAAATCATGGATAAATGCATCCGAGAGGGCCTTGCTGCCGATCTGCTCACCGCAGAGGACCGGGATGTATTTGTCAAGTGAATAGCCCCGGCGCTTGAGGAACTCTTCCGGAAGGGCAGCCGTCCAGTTCTGCTGGCCGCACTCCCAGCTGTCCACGAGGAAGTAGGTGAACGTCTTGCCGGCGTAAGGACCGGCCGCTTCTATGAGTTTGTCGGGATAGGCGGCGAAATGCACGTTAAGGGCTGTGGTGTCCATCTTGTCGCACTCAAGGCCCACACCCTGAGGGGAGGCCGGGTGATTGAACTTGCCGTTGGAGGTGTAGCCGAAGCGGATCACGGTCCAGTTGCCACGTGGGGCATTCCAGCGCAGGGTGCCGTCCGGGCTCATCCTGTCCGTAAGGTCAAGCACATCGTCAGCGGAGGCAATGGCCGTGCCGGGAGTGCTGTCCCATACTCCCCTCTCGCCGTTCTTGAGAAGGCAGAGTTCGCTCAGCGTGGTCGGAGACAATTTTTCATTGACAGTGAGTCTCCAGTGCTTCGAAGCGGTCTTCGGAAAGGACAGTTTCTGGAGAGAATTGGCAGCCTTCGGGAAGACAGTCGCGACCTCCTTATAATCAGTGCCATTCTCGGAAACCTCGATCAGCACCGGAATCGGAAACTTCGCAGCGGAGACCATGATGTAGATCTGGAGAACCTCGGCCGTAAACGGCTTTGCGAAATCAAGTTTCACGGTCTTGTCATCGCTGAGAGTCAGAGCCGTAGTCGGGTTGCCGTCGATCAGGATGTCGGCAGGGAACTCATCGAAAAGATCGAGATGACGGGTCTCGTCGTGATATTTATGGCTCTTGATGAGCGTTTCGAGCGGATAGCCGCCGTTGGCGGTAATCACCGGAGCGGCCTGCACAAAAGAGTTCGGGGCTGCATCACGGTAGGCCACCACCTTGACGTCGCGGTAGAACCTTTCCTTTGAGTAAGGCAGGGCGAGGCTGATGCTCTGCTCGCGCCCGCTGCCTTTGACGAAAGTCTTGCGCCAGGTATACTGCTTCATGGAGAGTTCCGGCGTGATCCACGGCCCCCCGCTCTCGCTCCAGCCGTCGCAGTTGGCGGCTCCGATTTCTATCCCGAGACGGTCGGCCTCCTCCACTGCGTGGCGGAACATGGCATACCATTCGGGGCTGTTGAACTTCACGTTCTGGCAACCCTCCACCCCGATGAGGCGGTAGATGTTGAGCACCGTGGCGTTGGTGATGCCCTGGGCCTTCATGGCCTCAAGGTCCTTGGTGATTCCTTCCTTGGTGATGTCCCCGTCCATCCAATGCCACCAGGTGGCGGTATGGTTCTCGCTCGAAGGGGCGTTGAAGCCGGTCGGAGACAGAGTCGGCTGCGCCGTGACGCCCACGCCGGAGACAAGAAGGGCGGAAAATGCTGTGGCAATTGTTTTTGCGGTCAATTTCATTGTCGCTGCTTTTTTTATAAAAGGTGGCCTGCAGCCGCATAAGCCACAGGTCACCTCAAAGATTATCTATTCCAGGATACTACTGCTGTGGCAGGCCATATCCGTTGGTCACATTCCCCTTTGACTGCTGGATGGTCTCCAGAGGGATAGGATGGAAGTAGAGAGGCACATTGGAGAGCTCTATTCCGGAGAGGACATTATAGTCGAAGAGACCGTCCTTGCCGGCAACGATGTCCACACCCCAGTTGGTCTTGGTGTATCCGTCAGCCTCAAGCTCGGCGATCCTTGCATCGGAGAGCTTCTCGAAGAGGCCCTCGATGGCGAGGTTGTGCTCGGTGCCTGTGACTACGCTCGCGACAGAAGCGATGCTGGTGTAGTCGTAAACTCCGCGCCAGCCCGGCTTGAGGGCAGGATTGGTCTCGCCCTCGGCCACATCGTAGGTAAGCGTGGCGATATTCTTGCCGGTAAGATCCACAAGCTTGGTCCAAACGTATGCGGAGAGTGTCCTTCCATTCGGGAAAGTATAGTAGCCGTCAGCCTCAAGACCCGCGATGAGGGCCTTGATATCTGCGCGCGCCTTGATGGAGTACTCAGGGAAGTATCCGCTGCGGATCTGGGAGAACTTGATGTTGCCTTCGCCAAGGGTCTCCCTCTTGTACTCTGCAAGCACGGCCTTCACGAGTTCCTCGCCGGAGAGCTCGGAGAGCGCATGGCTGTCGTCGCCGAATGCACGTGCACGAAGCTGGTTGAGCATCGAGAGAGCCTCGGTATTCTCTCCGAGAGCGGCATCCACCTCCGCAAGTTCAAGCATCGTGATAGGGACGCGGAAGAACGCGTAGTTCATGCCGGAATTGCGGCAGGCTACCACATAAGGGCTTGCCATCTTGTTGATATCCCACTTGTTGATGGCGATACCGCCATTGAGTCGGGAGCCAGAGAGGAGTGTCACCATCTGCTCGGTACCCTTGCCATCGGAACCGGTCACAACTGCGGAAGCGTCCCAGCGCTTGTCGCCGTCCTCATAGCCGGTGTAATAGAATGTAGGAAGTACGCGGATGCCGGAGAAGACCTTGCAAGGAGCGGCATTCTTGGTGGCACCATTTGAAGGACGGCCCTGAGAATACGGACGCTCGGCATTGCCGTTGGCAGCCATATGACCGACCTCATAGAGGGACTCAGGGGAAACCTGCATGTCCATAATATACTGGAATCCTCTCTGGAACGGATTACTTGCCACGCTGCGGTCATCGCTGGTAATCAACTTGGATGTACCCTTGCGCTCACCGAGAACCTTGCGAAGATAAGTCTGGGCTTCCTTGTAGTATTTCTCCCAGTCGCTGCGGCGGGCATAGTCAGCCTTGGCATTGGAAGAAAGGTTCTTGGACTGGAAGGTCACTCCGCCGTAAAGGCCCTCCACATCGGTGCGGATGGTCTGCCAGCCGCCTGCAAACATGTTCGCCTCGGCGATGATCTGGTTGGCAAAAGTACGGCTCATGCGCTCTGCGGTAATGCCGCCCTCCCCGAGGTCGTACATCAGAGGCTCAACTTCCTTGAGTTTCGCTATGACTGCATCAAGGATATCGAAGCGAGATGCAAGTGTATAGCTTGACGGCACTTTATTCTCAGTTCCAAAAGGAACGTCACCGAAATGCTTCACAAGCTCAAGATAGCAGTAACCCCACATCGTCCAGGCCTCTCCGTAAAGCTGGGTCCAGTCGTTGGTACCATTTGCGCTCGTAAACTCCTCTTTCTCGGCGATGATGTTCGCAATGCGGGAGCACCTCGCAAGAATCTTGTAGAGATTATTGAACTGGCTGCTCTTGTCGTTCACGCCGACTGCAGTCGGCTGGAGATAGCCGATTCGGCCGTTGTTTGAAGTGGCCTCCGGATAATACTCGGCATCAGAGGCTGAGTCATTCCAGTTGTAGTTACCTCCAGCAGCCACCCCCCTATATACACCGTAGCAGTAAGAAAGCGTCTTGTAAGTCTCGCTGACAGAATATGTAACGAACTCGTCTCCGGCCTTGTCTGGAGAACTTACATTCAAGAAGTTGTCGCATTGAGTCAGAGTCATGCATCCGACCAAAACAGCAAAGGAATATAATATCTTTTTCATTTGACTTCAATAATTTAGAATCCGATATTGAGACCGAGGACAAACGAGCGGGCACGAGGATATGCGCCGTAGTCGATACCCGGAGTCGGGTATCTGTCGTTCATCTGATTGTTGGTGCTGACCTCCGGATCAAGTCCAGAGTACTTGGTAAGGGTGAACACGTTGTAAACCGTCGCATAAACCCTTAGAGAACTGATGCTCATGGTCTTCGCAAACTTGGATGCTGAAGGGAGGGTGTAGCCGAGGGTCATCGTGTTCAGACGCAGGTATGAGCCGTCCTCGATACCGAGGGTGGAGACAATACCATTCTCGTTATTGAACAGAGGCAGCGATGCGTTCACGTTGGCCGCATTAAGTTGCTCCGGAGTCTCAAGACGCACGAGCTGTCCGTTCTGTATGTCATACAATTTGTATGAGTCCTTGAGCAGGGACAGATGGTTCTCGAACACGCCAGATTCCTTATATCCGTTGAGGGAAACGAGTTTGCTGATGTTGTAGATCTGGTTGCCTACGCTGTAGTTGAAATACAGGCCGAGATCCCAGTTTCTGTAGTTGGTGCTGATATTGAAACCGCCGGTGAAGAGAGGGTTCATGTCACCGATAAAAGTGTAGTCCTTATCGTCAACAACTCCGCTTCCGTCAGTATCTACGAACTTGGCCATGCCAGGGTATGCGTTCTGTCCCTTAGGAACCCTTCCTTCAGCACCATGGAATACACCGGTGATGTTGGAGCTCAAGTCAGGAATGCCCTCCTTGAGAGTGTAGATGCCGTCAGCATAAGTGAAGTCATCCGCAGTGTAGAACCCGTCGTAGGTGAGGCCGCGTACGAGGCCCACAGGTTTGCCGACCTCAAATCCGTAGTCGTTGCCTGGATTGCCCGCGTGAAACCATGAGGAACCGTAACGAGTGGAAACATTGTCAGCAAGTTCATCAATATTGTTACGATTGAAGTTGATGTTGCCGCCCACGGAGAGTCCCCAGTCGCGGGTCTCTATGATGGTACCATTGAGTGAGAGTTCGACACCCTTGTTGGAAGTCTGTCCGACATTCATAAATGTAGACTGAAATCCAGATGTTCCGGAAATGGTCACGTCCATAAGCAAATCCTTGGTGGTATTCCAATAGAGATCGAGGGTACCGTTGAGCCGTCCCTTGAGGAAGCCGAAGTCCACGCCGAGGTTGCGGGTGATAGTAGTCTCCCACTTGAGGTCAGGATTGGCCAAAGATGAAGCAAGGTCGTAGGAGCCATAAGCCTGCCCGCTAATGACGGAATTGGTGGTACTGCTACTCCATGGTTGAGACCAGAGATCAGCACTGATTCCATCATTTCCGACCTCGCCATAGGAGAGACGAAGTTTGAGGTCATCCATCCAGTCAACTTCCTCCATAAACGGCTCATCACTCACGCGCCAAGCAAATGCTGCCGCAGGGAAGTAACCCCAACGGTGGTTCGGAGCGAATTTACTGGATCCATCGGCGCGCATCGTAAAGGTGAAGAGGTAACGGTCAAACAAACTGTAGTTCACACGCCCGAAGAATGAGAGCAGACGAGAAGGTGTGGTATAGCCTGAAGATATTATATCAGTAATCTTGAGAGTGGAGGCCGCCTGATCGTACTGGCTGATCATCGCGAAAGCATTCTCCTTTGTATAGTTAGCAGGAAAACGATCCGCATTAATAGTCATAGAGTTACCCTGAGAATCTGTCATCTCCTGTCCAAGGAGGATATTGAAACTATGATCCTTGCCAAGGTTGAACTGATAGTTCAAAGTATTGGTCCAACGCAGGTTTGAAGAATTTCCCTGATAGAGGGAAGCCTTTCCGGCCCACAGTTTTTCACCAGTGACGTCATCGAGGTAGTTGCTCGCTGCCGCTCCTGTCCAAGTCTTATTCTGCTGATATGTGCGAGCAAGAGAGAGAGCAGAGTGATATGTGAGACCTTCAATAATGTTCCAGTTGACTGATACAGTCCCGCGCAGGTGCTGACGCTGCTTGAGCGGCTCGTAGTCCATAATCATCTTATATGGGTCGTACATATCCCAAAGAGAAGACTTTCCATACTGCTCTATGGCGCCCTCGCGGAGAGCATCCAAGTCACCGAGAATATCACTCGTGGCGATAGGACGGAAACGGTAGGCTGAAGAAAGGGTGGAGCCGCTGCGGCTGCCGGTACCCTCATAGCCCATGGAAGTCACATCCACATAGCGGAGATCGAGGCCCATGTTGAGCTTGCTGCTGATCTTCTGGTCAACCTTGAGGGAGACGTTGGCCCTCTTATTGTAGGAGTTAACCTTCATACCATCCTCGTCGTTGTAGTTGACGGAGAAGAGCACCTTGGTCATGTCGGTACCGCCTGCAACCGAGAGATCATGGCTGTGGGAGAACGAGTTGCCGTAGATTTGCTTCTGCACATCGTACTTCTCCACATTGCGGTAACGCTCGATGTCGCCATAGTCGCCGATACCGTAAAGCTTGGTGAAAGGCTTGACATAATCAACTCCGTAAGCCTCAGTATTGGCCCATACATAAGCGAGATAGTCATAAGGATCAAGACCCTCGATGTACTTGGTCGGAGTGTTGAGTTTGGCGTAGCCGCTGTAGCTCACCCTCACCTTGCCTTCCTTGGCGCTCTTGGTGGTGATGAGCACAACGCCGTTGGCACCGCGCGCACCATAGATGGCGGTGGAAGACGCGTCCTTGAGGATGTCGATGGACTCGACCTGGTCTGAAGGGATGTCACTCAGAGTGCCCTGCACACCATCGATGAGGATGAGAGGGTCGTTGGACTGGCTGATGGAGCCGCCTCCGCGGACGCGGATGTTGATGGTGGCATCAGGACGACCGTCCTGAGATACGACATTCACACCGGCGAGCTTTCCCTGAAGAGCCTGGGCCACATTGGCTACAGGAGTGGAGGACAGCTGCTTGGAGTTGACGGAAGACACGGAGCCGGTGAGGTCGCGCCTCTTGACGGTCTGGTATCCGATCACGACCACGTCGTCAAGATAGAGGGAACTCTCTTCGAGAGTGATGTCATAGACGCTCTGCCCTGCAGAGACTTTCACCTTGACATCGGTGTAGCCGATGCAGGATGCTACGAGTGTGGAATTGGAGGGAACGGAAAGTGTCCAGCGGCCGTCAATGTCGGTCACCACGCCGTTCTGCGTGCCTTCGACGACGATGCCGGCGCCTATTACAGGCTCACCTTTGGCATCTCTGACAGTTCCCGATACTTGCTGCTGCGCGAATGCCGACACGCCCATCATCATGAGCGAAACACAGGCCAGCGCAACCTTTCTGAGATGATTTATCATCATAAGGATACTGAAATTGGTTATACGGTTATGTTGTTAAAGTGTATTCGTGTTATTCGGACGGCAAATTTAGCACAAATTTTAATAATCGCGCAAGAACACAATAAAAAATATTTTTAATAATTATCCGTATTGAGCGAATTGGTTTTTCTGCTTTGCATGACTTATCTTTGTAAGCAAAACTTAGAAACTATGATAACAATACCGAATATTCCTATGGGGAATTCGCCCGAAGATATTGCAACAAGGCGAAACATAATTGCAAACTTCTACCGCGAATGGAAAAAACAGAACCCCCACCAAAGACGGTACAATTTCTCATTGAGAGAATACATCAACATACGTTTCATCTCCATCACTGAAACATGCACCCACGCCTCACGGTCATACCTGTCAACGTTGGCAGTACTTCAATTGGATGCTATCCTCAATGGAGCAAAGAAAGCAGCAACACTGCCACCGAAAAACAACAGCAACCAAAAAGGATTCGAAAAGATGATTGTAATGTACCACGAATGCCCCGGCATAGGCAAAGTAAAAATGACTGTCGGCGTAAAACACCGCACTCACGAAAAAGTACAATACTGCATAACCGCTATCGAAACAGAATAAAAAGGGATTGTCCACAAAAGGCAATCCCTATATTTGCCCCAGGAACACGCAGCGGATGTTTACCTTACGGTGAGGCTCGAGGCGGGGACTGTGCACAAAGCGAAATACCTCATCCAAACTGCGTTTTATTTTCCTGCTGCGAATATAAGAAAAAAAGCATTCACAGCAACACAATATCAAACAAAAAACCGCAGCCGGGTGTCCGGCTGCGGCGGGAAATCTATAAGGTGTCGGCACTACTACTGCTGCTTGAAGCCATAGCCGTTTGTGAATCCACCGGTAGAAAGTACGTTAGGGGTGAAAGGCACCAGATAGATAGGTGCGCTCACATAATCGTAGTCATAGAAGAGGTAATCAAGATACTCATTCTCGTACGTGACGAGGTCCGAGCCCCAGGCCTTCTTGGTATAGCCGTCGGCCTCAAGGGCGGCGGCATCGGTCACCGGCTTGAAGAGACCCTCGATGGCGAGGTTGGTGTTGTCACCAGCCGTAGGGAACTTACTTGAGTTTGCGGCATCAGCCACAGCCTTCCAGTCGTCGTTCTGGCCTCTCCAGCCCGGGAAGAGCACTGGATCGGACTCATCGGTGCACTGGGCGGTAAGACGGTAGCCGTACTTCGACTTGGCATCCACAGTCTTGACCCATATCGTGTCGGAGATGGTGTTGCCGTTCTCAAAGGTGTAGCTTCCGCTGGCCTTGAGGCCTGCGATCATGGCGGCAGTCATCTCCTTGATGTTCTTGATGGCCTCAGGGAGGTAACCGGTGCGGATGAGTGTCCAGCGGCGGTCACCCTCGCCGGCATACTCGAAGCCGCGCTCCTCGATGACGGCACGCAGAAGGCTGCCGCACTTCGCTACGAACGCATCGGTATTGGCCTCTCCTGCAGGGAAAGAGCGCTCACGCACCTTCTTGAGGTAGGTCATGGCAGTGGCCTCGTCACCGAGAGCCGCGCTGACTTCCGCATAACCGAGGTAGATCTCGGCAAGGCGCATGTATGGCCCGTTGATACCGGACTGGCGGTTCTTGATGATATAAGGCTTGGACATACGGTTCTCATCCCACTTGTTGGTGGACAGTCCGCCGCCCTCAGCCTTTGAGTTCGGCACAAACGGTATAAGTTTCTCTGCTCCCTTTCCGTCTGAACCGGTCATGGTCACGGAAACATCACGGCGCTTGTCCTTAGGATCGAACATACCATAATAATATGCCGGATTGATACGGCCCTGTCCGTAAGCCTTGCAAGGGAAGGCGTAGCTTCCGCCACCGCTTGACGGGCGGCCAAGAGCGTACGGACGCTCACCGCTCGAGCCTTGAGTTATGGCATACTCGTAGATGGACTCGTCGGCATACTCCTGATTGTTCATCTGCTGGAAGAAGTACTGATAAGGGTTGCCATATACCCTGTTGCCATCCTTGCCGTCCGCTTTGCGAGGGTCGGTGTCGTGCCATACTGCGGTACCAGTATTGGCGACAAGTTCCTTATAGTACTTCGCGGCTTTCTCATAGAAAGTCTTCCAGTCGCTGCGGCGGCCGTAGACGGCATTCTGAGCGTTCTGGTTAGGCTGACCCTTGGTCTCGAAAGTGAGAACCTGTCCGTCAGCTCCCTTGTAGAAGTCTGCGCCGAGATCCGCACGGCGGGTCTGGTAGCCGCCGGCCTCAAGGCAGAGACGGCCGATCAAGCCCTGGGCGAAAGTCTTGGAGAACTTGTTCTTGGCCACCTCTCCGACAGGCTTCATGAGAGGAATCACCCTCTCAAGGTCAGCGATCACGCACTCATATACAGAGTCACGCGGAGCAAGTCCGCCGGCAGCGACACCGGCCTTGACAGAGTAAGGCACGTCACCATGATACTTGATAAGCTCGCGGTAAGCCACGGCACGGGCGCAAAATGCCGCACCGTAAAGCTGTCCGAGATCAGATGGTGCGCCGGCACTTATCATGGCTTCGTAATCAGACATCGACTCGATGGCTCCGATGACGGCATTTGCCTTGCCGATCACATCGAAGAGCCTGTTGTATGCTCCGGAGGCATCATCCTTGAGATAAGTGGTGAGGCCGTAATCTCCGGTATAGGTACCGTTCTGGTAAAGGCACTCCATCCAGTGACGGCCAGGCTGGTTAGAGAAAATCTCAGGATGGCGCTCAATGTCAGATCCCGCCATATCAAGGGCATAGAAAAGCCCGTTGGCAAATGTCTGATTATTGCAAGCCCCCATCCATGTATCGTACACTCCGTCCATAGCGGCCTCGGCGGTCTCCATATTGGAGAATACGAAATCCTTGTCAACCGTGGATGGCGAGGTCGGGTTGAGGAACTTCTCCGTGTCACAGGCAGTCAGCACAAAGCCGGCTGCAGCGCAGACAGAAAGAATATTGAATATCTTTTTCATTTATGATATCTCCTTAATTAAAATGATACGTTGAGACCGAAGGTGAAGCTCCTTGCCTGTGGGTATGAGTTGTAGTCATAGTAAGGTGTCGGGAAGCCGTCACCGCCTGCATCGAGGTTGGTGTTGACATCCGGGTCGATGCCAGAATAGCTGTTGAGGCAGAAGAGATTGCCGACAGTCGCATAGACGCGGAGGTTCTGCACTGAGATCTTCTCCATCCACTTCTTAGGGAAGGTATACCCGAGTGTCAGAGTATGGAGACGCAGATATGAGCCGTTCTCGATGAACTCGGATGAGGTGATACCGTACTCGGAGTAAGGGATCGCGTGCTTCGCATTGGCGTTGAGCGCGGCAAGATCAGAAGGATCGGTCACGAGGTAGAGGGAGCCGTCGGACTTCACATCGTAGGCCTTCCAGCAGTCGTTGACATAGGCAAGACGGTTCTCGCCGAGCTGGTTGTCCTTGTTGCCCATCATGGAGTGCATGGCGTTGGCGTTGTAGACCTTTCCGCCGAGGGCGTAGGTGAAGCCGAGGGAGAAGTCGAAGCCCTTGTAGTTGCCGAAGATGTTGAATCCGCCGGTGTGCTTAGGAACCATCTCGCCGATCACGTCCACGTCGTCATCGTCGATGACTCCGTTCCCGTTGACATCCTTGAACTTGGCAGCTCCAGGGAATGCTGTCTGTCCGTCAGGGACGAGAGCCTTGATTCCGGAAGGATAGTTGACAACCGAACCCTTGAAATCAGCAATTCCCTCCTTGAGGACATACTTGCCATCCACGAAGTTGAAGTCATCGATGGTATAGAAGCCTTCTGAAACATAGCCGGATACGATGCCGAGAGGCATGCCCTCACGGATTATGTAGTCATAGGTAGGCTTGCGCATGGATGAACCCCAGTTGGTGTGGGAGTCGGCATTGATGCCGTCAGGAAGATCCTCCACCATATTCTTGTTGTAAGAGTAGGTGACATTGGCCGAGAGGCTGAAGTCACGCTTGCTGATGATCTCGCCCGCGAGGGAGAGTTCGACACCCTTGTTGGAGGTGAGTCCGACATTCTGGAACTGGTAGGTGTAGCCTGATGAAGGGTCGCAAGGGATCTTCATGAGGATGTCACGGGTGTTGTTCCAGTAGAGGTCGACAGTACCGCGTACGCGGCTCTTGAGGATGCTGAAGTCGAGACCGAGGTTGCGGGAGATGGTAGTCTCCCACTTGAGGTCAGGGTTGCTGAGCATGTCACCAGGGACATAGGAAGTCTGCTTGACACCGTCCACGGTAATGATTTTGGTGTTCCAGAACTCCTTCCAGAGTGAAGGGCTGATGTTGTCAGAACCGGATGCACCGTAGGAGAAGCGCAGCTTGAGGTCATCGAGCCAGGTCTTGGTGCTCTGCATGAAGGACTCGTCAGACAGACGCCATGCGGCTGATGCTGCCGGGAAGTAGCCCCAATGGTTGTTAGGAGCGAACTTGGAAGAACCGTCCGCGCGCAGGGAGGCAGAGAAGAGGTAACGTCCCTTGTATGAGTAGTTTGCGCGACCGAACCATGAGAGGGTGTTGCTCGGGATGTCGACCTTGTTTGTGAAAGTGTCCTCCTTGGCGCCGTTGGAGTTGGTGCCGGTCATGTCGATCATGCCGAAAGCCTGATCCATGGTGAAGGCATCAGGATAGTAGTTGCCAGTGATGGTGGTGGTGGTGGACTCGGAGTTGAGCACCTCGTTACCGGCGAGGATGGTCGCGCTATGGTCCTCGTTGGCAAACGGGATCGTGTAGCTTACTGTGGTGGTCCAGCGGTATCCGCTGCCTACTCCTCTGGTGAGCTTGGCCTGCTTGTGGCCGGTGCCGCTCGGGTGTCCGTTGTCCCAATATTTGGACTCGTTCCAGCTGCGGTTGACGCCAAGCTCAGACTTGGCCACGAGGCCCTTGAGAGGGTTCCAGGTAAGGCCGACATTTGCACGGAGGCGGCTGCGGGTACTGATGTTGTCGAAGTTGTTGAGCACGTCAACCGGGTTGTACATGTCCTCGACACTGCTTGAACCGTTGCCGAAGTGGGTAGGGTTGCCGTCTCCGAGAGGGGTGTCGATCGGGCGGTAAGAGTAGGCAGAAGTAGCCCAATCAAACCTCGTTCCGAGAATCTCCATCTCGGTGTAGCGGAGGTCCATGTCGAACTGGAGCTGCTTGGTGATCTTCTGGGAGAGTTTGGCGTTGGCGCCGAACCTCTTGAAGCCTGACTTCATACGGATTCCGTCATCGTTGAGGTAGTTGGCGGACACGAAGTACTTGGTATCTGCGGTACCGCCGCTCAGGGAGATGTCGTGGTTCCAGGTGTTGGCCCCCTTCATCACATCGTTGATGTAGTTGTGGGAAGTCATGCTGCGGTAATCCTCGAGGTGGTTGCCGTACTGAGGGCCGAGGCCGAAGTACTGGGCGACACCGTCACCGTAAGAAGTACCATAAGCGGTGGCATAAGACCAGTTCCAGAGAACATAGTCATAAGCGTCCATCACAGGAAGGGTCTTAGGGTTCTCCTTGTACTGATAGTACATGCCGTAGCGGACCTGAGCCTTGCCCTCGGTACCGCCCTTGGTGGTGATGAGGATAACGCCGTTGGCACCGCGGGCTCCGTAGATTGCCGTGGAAGCCGCATCCTTGAGCACATCGATGGACTCGATATTGTCTGCGGGGATGTCATCGATGCTGCTTACCTGCACACCGTCAACGATATACATAGGATCGTTGGACTGGCTGATGGAGCCGCCGCCGCGCACGCGGATGGATGAAGATCCGCCAGGACGGCCATCCTGAGCCATCACGTTGACACCGGCGAGCTTGCCCTGAAGAGCCTGGGCCACAGTAGCCACAGGAACCTTGGCGATGTCCTTGCCGGTCACTGAAGATACCGAACCGGTGAGGTCACGTCTCTTAACTGTCTGATAACCGATGACAACCACGTCATCAAGGAAAACAGAACTCTCTTCAAGAACAAAATTGTAGACGCTCTTGCCGGATGTAACCTGGGCAGTGGCATCTGTGTAGCCGACACATGAGGCTACGAGAGTGGAGTTTGCAGGGACTGACAGGGTCCAGTTGCCTTCGGCATCAGTCATAGAGCCGGTAGTCGTGCCGGACACGACCACATAAGCGCCGATCACCGGCACTCCCTTGGCATCCTTGACAGTTCCTGATACATTCTGCTGCGCAAAAGCCGAGACACCCGCGAAAACAAGGGCGACTGCGGCAAGCACAGCTCTTCTAAGATGAAACTTCATCATAGGGATCACTGTAAAAATGGTTAAACAAAGTTGATTGGTCAAAAACTAATTATGTAGTCTCGTTTCCTTTCGTTTATAGCGTACAAGATGCAAATATAGTGATTCCCCGGTAATAATTAGCAATTCTTTAATTAAAAATATTTTTAAAAAGGCGGGGCAGCAATAAAAATGCTGCTCCGCCCATACATTATATATAAGGTAATCTGTCCTTCTATCTCCTCCACCTCGGGTCACCGATACCCTTGGTGTAGATTTCGTGGTTGTGAACCTTATCCGTGTTGTTGAAGTACAGGCCGTCGAGGTTGTCGATCTCATGCACATCCTTGTCCCCGCTCTTGTGAGGAGGGTTAGGGTTCTTCATCAACTCGGTCGGAGAGATAGGGTTTTCACCGACTTTCACTACGAGAGCGTCAGCACCGTTAATCACGCCAGGAGTGTATTTGAGGAATGCCCCGGCACTGTTCTTCTTGGCACTGAAGGCTGCGGAGGTGAAGATCTTGTCATCGACCTGCTTTGCCCCGTCCGAGCTTGAGGAGTAGTTGTCAGCGATGTCGAACGTCACCTCCTTGGAGTCTCCGTTGATCTGCCTGATATCCATGCCCTCGAAGTAGAGTCCGCGATCATCTCCCTCCTGCGCCGTCTGGATAAAGAGGTTCTTTTTCACCACGATCTTGCTGCCGCTCGGCAAGTACCTAAGGTCAAATATCTTGCGTCCCTTGGAGCGGGTGCTGAAGTTGACGAAGGTGTTGTTCTCGAGGGTGATGTTGTACTGCACGCTTGAAGGCCACTTGAGGTTCTTGCCGCCGTCGGTGAACATGCAGGTGCGTGGAGAATCATAGAAGGTGTTGTTGCGCACCACAAGGTTCTTGTAGATATTGGACTTCGGGTCCTTGCCGTCGCCGGCGAACCAGGCGTAGCCGCGGCCGCTGTTGTCGTAGTAGCCGCAGTTGTAGAAGAGGCAGTCCTCGATCAGCATGTTCTCGAATATCTTGCGCTTCGAACCCTGCACGCGTATGAAGCCGCGGATCATCCTCTGGAAAGTGCAGTTGCGCACCTCGAAAGAGGAGAACGTCACCGCCATGCCGTTGGAATACATGTTGGCGAAGTAGTTGCCGGTAGCCTTGCCGTCCCCGAAGTTGGTAGCGAGCGGACAGTCGAAGTCAATGCCTTCGAAAACGAGAGACTTGACATTGATAGGCGCATCGCTCTCTCCGGCCTGAGGCGGGCGTCCGAACATGAAGTTGCAGGACGCGGCCGAGCCGTCAGGGTTGAGAGACATGCCGCCGAGATAGATCTTGGCGCGCAGCCCCTTCGCGAGGTCTTCGGCCCTTGTGCGCATGGTGAAGCCCTTGCAGAGGGTAGGGTTGGTGGCGAAGTAGTAGGCCTTGCCGCCCTCAAGCTCGTAGATGGTGCCCTCGGCCAGCTCGGCGTTGTTGGTGTAGTCGGTGAGAATCTTGTCCAGACACATTGCCTTGTACTCCACGGCCCCCGGGATGGTGTCCTCCTGCCATACCTCGTGCTTGAGGAAGATAGGTTCGCCAGGGTCGCCGTCGGTGCGGACCGTACGGGTGTTGTACAGGGCGTCCACGTAGATAGGGATGTTCTCGTTGACCATGTTCACGACATAGACGCTGTTCTTCTGGAGTCCGTCTATCTCGATGTATCCGCGCTCCTTGTCCTCCTCGTTCAGATAGTACTTCTGCCATTTGGTAGGCACCACAGCATCGGGGTTGGTAGGAGAAGCCTCCACCTTGACATAATGCACGACGAAACGGCCGTCATCTCCCACCTCGAAGTGCTCCTTATATGTGCCCGGGTCACCGGAGTTGGCGTAGTCCAGGTCGAGGTTGACACGGAAAGTGGTCTTGGTGATGCTCCCCACCTCGAACACGTCAGGGGTGTCGTAACGGATCTCGGTGTCGAGGCCGAACCAGTCAGCCCAGTGGCGGCCGTCACCGTAGCCATACCACTTGGAGTGGTACTCGGGCCCCTTATTGGAGAGGGTGCGTATCGCGAAACGGTAACTTGTACTGTAGTTGAGGTGCTTGATCACGAGGTCCAACACGTCAGGCTTCACGATGGTGTCGAAAACTATATTGGCCGGGTTCTCCCAGTCGGATGCGAGCCCGGATGAGACGTTCGGCTGGAGGGCCATCTTGATCTCGTAGCCGGCGCAGCCGTCCACTCCGTACCAGTAGAGGTGGACGTCATTGAGATCCTCCACCGCACAGGCATAAGGGTCATTGGACTTCGCCGTGTTGTGCTCCTTGCGGAACATGGTCATGAATTCCCGCTCCGGAGCATCGTCGTAGACTCCCTTCATCTCCTTTGTGCAGGAGAAGAGCGATGCGGCGGCGAGCGCAGCCAGACCTATGTATATGTATTTGAATTTCATGTCTATGAATGTTTATCAATTGTAACCGTAGTAGTTCTTGTATACTCCGCCGCTGCGCTGGATGGCGGTACGCGGATAAGGGATGATATAGCGGACAGGAGGCAGGTTGTCAACTGAAGGCGTCTCGAGAGCGCCGTCCCTGACCACGGAGATGATGCCTGTCTGGTCGGCACGGATGAAGCCGAAGAACGAGTAGAGCATCCTGTCTTCAGGGCAGCCTACGCCGTCGTTCCACCAGCCGAACATGGAAGCCTGCTGCCAGTCTCCTCCCGGGTGAACATGACTCTTGTACAGGTCATAGAACGTCACCACGTCCAGAGCGGTGTTAGGATAGACTGAGACATCGCCCGGATTAGGCTGCGCGTCCTTGTAGAAGATGTCGTATGGGATGTTGTCCCAGAACTCCGGATCCTTCCCGTCGTGTATGGCGACAGACTCAAGATAGTCGGACGAGCCGGCCCCGTTCTCCGCCACGCCGTAGTAGCGCAGGAATGTCCAGTAGAGTTCCTCGGAATACATGTTGTTGCGCACAAGGTCTTTCCAGCGCATGTTCTCACCGGCGAACTCGAATTTCCTCTCGTCCAGCACGGCCTTGAGGAAGGTCTCCTTGGAGGCGCTGACCTCGCTCAGATAGCTTTCGACCTTGCCGCTGTCCTTGAATGCGCGGCTACGCACCTGCCTGAGGGCGTCGACGGCTTTCGCCCCGTCTGCCCCGGCGACTCCGCCATCGATTTCATTGACAGCCTCGGCGTACATCAGGAGCACATCGGCATAGCGCATGTAAGGGTAGTTGATGCCCGTGTTGCCTGCGCTGTTGGTGCCAAGGGAAGAGGTGGACCAGAGCTTTGACCACTTGTTGTTGAAGACGGTGCGGTCGTTGAGCAGGACAGGAGTCCCGTCGTACTGGTAGTACCACATGCCGTTGACATAGTCCCTTCTGAGGTCGTCCTCGTCGAAGAGGAAGCGGTAGAGAGCGTTGAGCCTGGCATTGCCGCTGCTGGCGCCCCAGATGTTCTTGCCAGCGGTGTTGCCCTCGTAGACCTGGCTGGTAGGGCCCTGGATGTAGCCGATGTTGCCGGTGCTGTTCTTGGCGAAAGGTATCTCGAAGATAGGGTCGTCATTGTTGACCACCACGTAGTTGCACTCATTGATGAAGACCTGGTTGTACGGCAGGCTGAGGCTGTGGCGTCCGGAGACGATCACGGAGTCGCAGTAGTCACGGGCGATCTTGTAGTAGTCCTGATAGTTGGCAGGACGCTTCATGCTGCCGTAGCTCGAAGGGTCTGAGGTGTCCGGACGGAGTGAATATCCGCCGCAGGTCAGGGCCATGCGGGCTATCATCGCCCAGCAGAACTCCTTGGACACTCTCTCGACACCACCGCTGAGGTCGGCCGCGAACTGCATCTTCGGGGCTATCCCCTTGAGGTCTTCGATAAGGGCCTTGTGCACCTCTTCGCGGTCAGTCACCGGGAGGAGGAGAGACTTGTTGTCATCGGTACCGCTCATCGGGCTCATCGAAAACGGGATGTCCCCGAAGAGAGTGATGAGGTCGTGGTAGAACATGGCACGCATCACCTTGGCCTCCCCCATCATCTGAAGCAGATCCTCATTGTCCTCTGCAGTATAGAGAGGGCTGTTCTCAAGCTGATATATGAAGTTGTTGGCGTACTCCACACCCTTGTAGGCCGCATTCCAGGTGCTGGCGATAGCTCCTCCGAGAGGAGTGCAGTCGAAACGGCGGTAGCTGTCGTTGGTGGAGACGTCACTGGTGTACATGGCCATGTCCACATCGCTGTTGAAGCAGAATGTGCTGAGATAGGCCTGCCCGTATGTATTTGAACTGAGCATCTGGGCGTATACCCCGTTGAGGGCACGGTTGACCTCCGTCTTGTCATTGAAGACATAGTCGTTGTCATACTTGGACGGCGCATCCACCCTAAGGAAATCGTTGCAGGAAGACAATGACGCAAGTGCAAGTCCGGCAGCGATAATGTATTTTATTTTCATGATTCTGTCCATTAAATTAGAATGTGAGGTTCACGCCGAAGACGAAACTGCGGTTGCGCGGGTAGCGGTTGTAGTCCATACCGCAGGTGAGACCTGTCTGCACATCCACCTCCGGGTCATAACCGGAGTAGTTGGTGATGATGAAGAGGTTGGTGGCGCTGACATAGAGACGGAGCCTTGAGAGTCCGGCCTTGCGAACGATGTTCTGCGGCAGGGTATAGCCGACGGTGAGATCCTGACAGCGCAGGAACGAGCCGTCCTCTATGAAGTAGGAGTGGGTGATCTTGTTGGTCACGTCAGCCGGATTCCAAAGGGTCACACCCTCATTGGCGGCCTTGTAGATCTCCACGGAGTTGTCCACCCAGTAGTTCTTGTAGTAGTTGTCTCCGTCCGCCGGATTATAGTAGTGCCAGCGGTTCTCGGAGAATTTACCGAGAACATTGTAGAACTTCTTGTTGTTGCCCTCTGACGATGACAGCTGATAGGCTGTGGCATTGTTGACGTCGAAGTCGTACATGTAGTTGAAGTTGATGGAGAAGTCGAAGTTCTTCCACTGGCCGGAGAATCCGAATCCGCCCTGGAACTTAGGGTTGGTGTTGCCTATCACGGTGCGGTCGTACTCGTCGATGATGCCGTCAGGGGTGCCGTCAGGGCCGGAGATGTCCTTGAACTTGATCTTGCCCGGGAGGGTCGGGTCGCCGGAGTTGCTGGATCCTGAGACCTTGTTGATCACCGTGCCCTCCTTAGGGATGGCGAGGAAGTTCTGGTTCTGGTCGAAGTCGAACTCGTCGAAGCCGTAGAGGCCGTCGTAGATGAATCCGTAGATGAGTCCGACCTGGTCGCCCACCTTGAGGCAGTAGTCGTTGTAGCTTGACTTCCAACGGTCGTTCTGGTCCCAGATCACGTCATCGGTGTCGTTGAGCTTGTCAACCACCATCTTGTTGAATCCGAAAGAGAGGTTGCCGCTGAGCACATAGTCACTCCCGCGCAGGATGTCCCCGTTCACGGTGAGCTCGACTCCCCTATTGGTCACCTGGCCTATGTTGCGGATCTGGCGGGTATAGCCCGATACGGTAGGCACGTCGGAGGTATAAAGGAGGTCGCTGGTGGTGTTCCAGTAGACTTCAGGGGTGACGGAGAGCCTGTCCTTGAAGAATCCCATGTCGAGGGCGAGGTTGCGGGTGAGGGTGGTCTCCCACTTGATCTTGGTGTTCGGGTATGTGCTGCCGTCGCCGATGACATAGTACTGCTCCCCGTTCTCAGTGGCTTCACCGAAGCCCGGGCCGCCGCTTGTGGCTATCGTGTAGAGGAATCTCCACATGTCGTTGCTGATGCGGTTGTTGCCGACCTTTCCGATGGCTGCCCTGAGCTTGAGGTTGCTGATGACAGGGTTGTACTGGAGGAAATCCTCCTCGGATGCCACCCAGGCTCCGGACACTGAAGGGAAGTAGCCCCACTGCGAACCGGGAGCGAACTTGGTGGAACCGTCAGCACGCATCGTCAGCGAGAGGAGGTACTTGTGCATATAGTTGTAGTTGGCCTGGCCGAAGAACGAGGCAGTGCGGTCAGCCGTTGAGAGGGATGTCGTCGCCTTCCACGGCGTGCCGAGGTTCATGTTGTCGATGGCCTTGTCGGCAGAGATGTAACGCGGGAAGTACCTGTTGGTCATGCTCCTTGACTTGGTCTGCGAGCTCTGGATCTCCTGTCCGAGCAAGAACGAGAAGTTGTGCTCGTCCTTGAGGCTGAAGCCGTAGGAGGCGGTGTTGGTCCAGATGAACTTCTCGCCCTGGGAGCTGCTAATGGACGCCACCGGGAGCTTGTTGTTGGCCTGGCCGGTGCTTGTCATGGCTCCGTAGAAACGGTTGTCATCGCTGAACGAAAGGGCTATCGTACCTTCCGAGCGGAGCACGAGGCCTTTGAGAGGCTTCCATTCGAGCCCGACCTGGTTGGTGATGGAGTAGCTGTGCTTCTTGCGGGTGTTCTCGCTGATGTCGTTCTTAGGATTGGTGTATTCGAACACCTTCTCGTCATCAGGGTCAACGGTGGCCGGATCCCAGAACGCAAACTCGTGCAGTCCGTTGGTAGGACGGTAGCGAAGCACGTCGATGATGCCACCGGAGCCGATGTTGTTGCCGCCGGCACCTGTGTCGCGGCGGTAGGTGAACTTAGGGTTGAAGCTGAGGGTGAGTTTGTCGGTGAGGGCTGAGCTGAACTTCATGTTGAGGTTGGTGCGGCGCACACCCGAGCCGAGTATGATACCCTTGTCCTCGGACTGGGTGAGGGAGATGTTGAAGCGGAGCTTCTCGGTACCGCCGCCCACGGTGACGTTGGTGGAGTAGTTGAGCGGTGTCTCGCCCATCACCTCGTCCTGCCAGTCGTGGGTAGGAGCCCTCTTGTATACGTCAAGGTCCATCGGGTTGCCGAAGTTGGCTCGGAAGTACTGCGCTGCGGAGCTGCGGTTGCCGCCTGCCGCCGCCCAGTCATACTGGTAGCGCACGAAGTTGTAGGTATCCATCAGGTCGAGCTTTTTGGAAAGCTTGCTCACGGAGACCTGGGAGTTGAATCCGACCTGCACCTTGCCTGCACGGGCAGCCTTGGTGGTCACCACAACTACACCGTTGCCACCCCTGGCACCGTAGATGGCGGTCAGGGACGCATCCTTGAGGATGTCGATGGAGGCGATGTCGGTAGGAGGAATGTCGTTGATATTGTCTGTCTGGAATCCGTCCACGATGTAGAGAGGATCGTTGCTCTGGGTGACGGAGGTGCCGCCGCGCACGCGGATGTTGATGTCCGCTCCCGGAGCGCCATCGACAGTGGTCACCTGAACACCGGCCACCTTACCCTGAAGGGCCACGGCCGCTGAAGTCACAGGAACGGTTGCCAATTTGGTTCCGGATACAGATCCGACGGAACCGGTGAGGTCTCGGCGGGACATGATGCCGCCATAACCGATGACGACAGCATCCTGCAGAAACTCGGAGTCCTCTTCAAGGACGCAATCCGCTGTCTTCTGTCCTGCACTGATGGTCATTTCCTTGTCGGAATAACCGATACAGGACACGACGATTGTGGATTTTGCGGGAACGGAAAGCGTCCACTTGCCGTCAATGTCAGTCATGGTGCCGTTGGTGGTACCTTTCACGGCGACAGAAGCGCCTATGACAGGTTCACCCTTGACATCCTTGACCGTTCCCGAGACTTTCTGCTGTGCAAACGCCGCTCCTCCTGCCATGAAAAGGGCGAGGAGAGTGAGCACAGTCGCTCTTAGATGTTTTTTCATCATTTAGGAAAACTGATTAAATTAAATAGTGTTACTCGCATCGGCGCATGAGTTGTGGTTAGTGGTCAACTTGAACTTTTGCCGATTTTGGCGCAAGTTACGAATTATTTTTAAATTTTCAACTGCATAATCCGAATTTTCTTTATTTTTGCCGCCCACCATGCAGTGCCGCAGCAGGAACAGCTGACAGCTCTTATGAAGAAAGTGACAAATTTTTGTTAACTTCGCAGTTTGTAACAAATAACACATATCCTATATGCCCAAAATCATCACCTTCGGAGAGATAATGCTCCGACTGTCAACACCGGGATACCTGAGGTTCAGTCAGGCCAAACAGTTTGACGCCACTTTCGGTGGCGGCGAGGCCAATGTGGCCGTATCACTTGCCAACTACGGAATGGACGCCAAGTTCGTCACAAGGCTTCCCGAGAACGATATAGCGAAGGCCTGTCTCAAGGATCTCCGCTCTTATGGAGTAGATACAAGCTCCATAGTATATGGCGGCGACCGCCTCGGAATCTATTTCCTTGAGACCGGAGCCGTAGCACGCCCGAGCAAGGTCGTATATGACCGCGCCAATTCTTCCATCGCCACCATCAAGCCCGGCGACATCGACTGGGCCGAGGTTCTCAAGGGAGCCGACTGGTTCCACTGGACCGGCATCACCCCGGCCCTGAGCCAGGGTGCCGCTGACGTGTGTCTTGAGGCCATCAAGGCCGCCAACGCCATGGGCATCACCGTATCTTGCGACCTCAACTACCGCAAGAACCTCTGGAAATACGGCAAGAAAGCCTCCGAGATCATGCCCGCCCTCGTGGAGGGAAGCGATGTCATCCTCGGCAACGAGGAAGATGCAGACAAGGTGTTCGGCATCAAGCCTGAAGGCTTCGATGTGACCAGCACCGGCGGCCAGATCGACCAGCGCAGATTCCAGAGCGTGGGCGAGCAGCTCATGAAGAAGTTCCCGCGCGCGAAGAAAGTCATCATCACCCTGCGCGGCTCCATCAACGCCAACCACAACACCTGGGGCGGCGTGCTTTGGGACGGCAAGACACTCTACCAGTCTCCTCGCTACGACATCACCCACATCGTTGACCGTGTAGGCGGCGGCGACTCTTTCATGGGCGGTCTCATATACGGACTTCTCACCTACACCGGCGACGACCAGAAAGCCCTCAACTTCGCAGTCGCGGCATCTTGCCTGAAACACACCATCTTCGGCGACTACAACCAGGTGACCGTGGCCGAGGTGGAGAATCTCATGAAAGGCGACGCCTCAGGGCGCGTGTCAAGATAAAATTCTTTGAATCATGGCAAAATACAATAAACTCCAGGTCCTCCAGACCATGAATGAGACCGGTATCGTGCCGGTGTTCTACAATGCTGACATCGAGGTCAGCAAGAATGTTCTCAAAGCCTGCTACGAAGGCGGCATCCGCGCGTTTGAGTTCACCAACCGCGGCGACTTCGCCCAGGAGGTGTTCGCCGAGCTCGTGAAGTTCGCAAACAAGGAGCTTCCGGGGATGATCATGGGTGTCGGCTCAGTCGTTGACCCGGGCACCGCAGCCCTCTATATCCAGCTCGGTGCAAACTTCGTCGTCGGCCCGGTGTTCAATCCGGCCGTCGCCCCGGTCTGCAACCGCAGGCTCATCCCTTACTGCCCGGGCTGCGGCTCCGTGACAGAGGTCAGCACCGCACAGGAGGCGGGCTGTGATGTCTGCAAGGTGTTCCCTGGAGATGTGCTCGGACCTGCGTTCGTCAAGGATCTGCGCGGACCTATGCCTTGGAGCCAGATCATGGTAACCGGCGGCGTGAAGCCGGAGAAGGCCAACCTCGAAGGCTGGTTCAAGGCAGGAGTGACCTGCGTGGGCATGGGCTCAAACCTCTTCCCTAAGGATGTTGTAGCCGCCGGAGAGTGGTCCAAGATCACCGAGCTTTGCCGCGGCGCCCTCGCTATCGTGAAAGAAGTAAGATAATCTCATATTTATGTCAACACAGAAAAAACTGATGACCAACTGGCGCTGGTGGATGGTGATGTTGCTCTTCCTTGCAACCACCGTCAACTATATGGACCGCCAGGTGCTGTCCCTGACATGGAAGGACTTCATCGCTCCTGAATTCCATTGGACAGACAACGACTATGGTACAATCACCGCCATCTTCTCCATCATCTATGCCGTCTGCATGCTTTTCGCCGGCAAGTTCGTGGACTGGATGGGCACAAAGAAAGGCTACCTCTGGGCTATCGGAATATGGTCCACAGGCGCCTGCCTCCACGCAGCCTGCGGCTGGGCGACCTGCCACATCGAGGGCTTCGAGAGCATCAAGGCCATGCAGGCCGTGCAGAACGGCTCCGCGGCTGCCCTTGCGATAGCTTCGACAAGCGTATGGCTCTTCGTCGCGGCCCGTGCCGTGCTCGCCCTCGGTGAGGCCGGCAACTTCCCTGCCGCCATCAAGACGACCGCAGAGTATTTCCCTAAGAAGGACCGCGCATTCGCGACCTCAATCTTCAATGCCGGCGCTTCAGTAGGCGCCCTCATCGCTCCCGCGACCATTCCGCTCCTCGCCCAGTTCTTCAAGAACAAGGGCATCGGCGGCGGCTGGGAGATGGCCTTCATCATCATAGGCGCCATCGGTTATGTCTGGATGGCTCTCTGGGTGTTCATGTACGAAAAGCCTGAGAAGTGCAAGCATGTCAACGAGGCCGAGCTTGAGTACATCCACCAGGATGACGGCGCCGAGGGCGAGAAGGCCATCGACAGGGCCGAGAAGAAGGAGGATAAGCAGATCTCCCTCTGGAAGTGCTTCACTTTCAAGCAGACCTGGGCTTTCATCACCGGCAAGTTCTTTACTGACGGCGTGTGGTGGTTCTTCCTGTTTTGGGCTCCCGCCTATTTCTCAGACCAGTTCGGCTACACTTCTTCATCCGGCATGGGCGTTGCGCTCATCACCACCCTTTATGCCATCGTGACGGTGCTCTCCATCTTCGGAGGTTACCTGCCGCGCATCTTCGTGGACAAGAGGGGCATGAATCCTTATGCCGGACGTATGCTCGCGATGCTTCTCTTCGCGTTCTTCCCGCTTTTCGCCCTGTTCGCACAGCCGATGGGTGTGCATTCAGCGTGGTGGCCGGCGATCTTCATCGGTCTTGCCGGTGCCGGACATCAGGCCTGGTCCGCCAACCTCTTCAGCACCATCGGTGACATGTTCCCTAAGGGGGCCATCGCCACCATCACAGGTATCGGGGGAATGGCCGGCGGTATCGGCTCGTTCTTCATCCAGAAGGCTGCCGGTCTGCTCTTCACCAAGACTGCCGAGCTCGGCTCCGCTTTCACCTTCCTCGGATTCGAAGGAAAGCAGGGAGGATATTTCATCATGTTCTGCTTCTGCGGCATCGCTTATGTGCTCGCATGGAGCATCATGAAGGCTCTCGTGCCGAAGTACAAGCCTATCGTGCTGAAGTAATCTGATTTCAAAAAGAAATCCATCCTCGAGAATCTTCGACAAATCTGCGGCAACTCATTTTTGCCGCTTACCCAAAAGAGGCTGGCCTTGACGGTCAGTCTCTTTTGCGTTCAGGCCCACCGCCCCGTCCATCCAGTTCCCGTTCCATTTCTCTCCCGTTCCTCTCTCATCCCATTCTTGTTCCCGTCCCTCTCCCACATTTCCGTCTCATTCCTGTCCCTCTCACGTTCCATTCCTGTCCCGTGCGCACGAAGTCGATCCCGTGCGTGAAAAGGCCTCTGGTGCGCACGGGACAGAAGGAGATTCAGCGCGGTGCGCACGAGAGGGCCTGGTGCGCACGGAATCATTGCCGTGCGCACGGCGATGTTCCACGGACTGGCGGCTGCTGACGCCCCGTCTGCCAGGTGGGAGCGGAAACGCCTGAAAAGTCTCACACCTGGACGGAACGCAGGCCACGGACGCAGTTGCAGGGCAGGGGGCGGTGCCAGGTAGGAGCGGAATCGCCGGAAACGGCTCCTACCTGGACGGGGAGGCGGCCACAGAGGGAGGCTGCGTGCCGCCGGCCGCTTCCTTCCGGTCACCTCCGACCAAGCAACGGGGACCATTCCCGGGCGTGAAAATGCTTTTCCGCCTTATCGTGTTCTCTCTATTGGCAAACGGCGCGGATGCTATTGCCGCTGCCTATCCGATTGGTAACAGATTCGATGGGTAAGTATAAGGGTATCTCATCACCGAAGCTGCAACAGTAAGGAGCTGAGTAGCTGTTGTCGATATGCACTCCTGTCTTGATGCGAATCTGGGAGGACATATAAGAGCCGGTGTGGCCCAATGCATAGTCGGGGATTTCATCTCCTTTGTAATAGTACCCAGCAAACGGGAAGAATATCGATTTGCCGTTCTTCTTTGAAGTGAACTGCATACCTGCGACTCCGTTGCGGACGGTTCTGATGCGATCGGTGTTGCGGCACAGTTCCTCCCACTCGCTCTGTGTAGGGATACGCCACTCCGAGCCCCACGCCACAGAGGCCGCATCATCCTTCGGGTCAAGTATGGTTTTCTTGTCTCTCTTGTTATATTTGGTAAACTCCTTGCCGTTCCAATACGCATACGAATCAGTCTCTTTAAAACTCGTTCTCGGAGAAGTCTCTCCCCAGGCGTAATATCCTCCGTATTCTTCCGGTTTCGTCGCACCAAGATTCCACCCTGCCCACTTTACACTGAGCCCCAAATCAACAATCTGCTCTGCCTTTTCCGCAACTGTATTGAGATCGATGCAATCCCCATAGTATCTGACAGACTCAATGGACACATAAGGCCGGACCTTGTATGATGTGGCTTCGCGCAAGCCTGTGAGTTCAAGCTTGATAGTGCCGTCCGCACCTGGTGTACATTCCTGTTTGCCCTCATTGAGCACATCGACTCGCTCTCCTGTGCCGTAGCAGAATCCTGCATAGTCGATCTTGCCGCCTGATGTGGTGACCTTTGACACGACCACAGCGGATGTCTCTCTGATGTCCGAAACAGACGTGTCGCTGAAACGGACTTCATAACCGTCCCTTGGACGCTCTCCGTAGACGGCGCGAACACTGAGCCCGTAGACTCTTCCGGCAGTCGTCTCAAGTACGAACCCGCCTTCTATGCTGCTGACCCCAGTGTTCAATGCAATGGCTTGGTCGTTGGCGGATAATGAAAGAGAAGATGTCCAATAGTAGACGTTCTTACCCTGGTATCCTTGGACTCCTCCGGCTTTCGGCAGGAAAATGGCATTCTTGTTAGGGCCGATGAAAAGATATCCGCTTACTCCGTTGAGTTCATAATCACGTATCTCACATTTATTTTTGAGTTCCTGCATTTCCTCGGTGGTCGGCATCCTCCATTTGTCGCCCCACTTTACAGTGGCGGCATCGTCTTCTGGATCAAGGATGGTATTCTGGTCTTCGATACCGTTCTCCGGGTTCGTGCAGTACTTGGTGATGTGGATTTTTCCGGGCTCGGCCCATCCGAACCTGTAATGATCCCACATGTTGTATTTGTAGGTGGATTCGTCGCGCACTTCCACCTCTCCCCAGGCATAGTAGTCGCCATACTCTTCCGGTTTGGAGGCCCCGATGTTCCACCCGGCCCATTTTACGCTGAGCCCGAGGTCGGCCATCTGCTCCGATATGAGGGTAAAATCAGATTTTCCGGGTTCCGGTTGCTCCGGCTCCGGCTGTTCCGGATTTGGCTTGCCCTGATCCGGTGTTGACGGCTCCGGCTTTTCGCAGGACGCTGCCGTGAGCATGCATGCTGCGGTGAGAATGAGAAGATATTTGAACTTTATCATAACGGTTTCGTCCTGATTGGACAAAGGTAGGCTTTTGTCTTCATGCGGAATATGGCTGAAGGTGCATTATCGTGTCTTTCTGGCCATATTGCCGTACTACCGGTACACTGAAGAAGAGAAAATCAAGATTGTCTCCGAGCATGTGCAGGGAAAATGCCCCGACCTTTGGCGGAGGGGTGCCGCGGTGCGCACAGAACTGGCCGCGTGCGCACGGGACAGTACCTGCGAGTGGGGAGGCACATGCTATCGGGACGGTACCTGCGAGCTGGGCCGCCGGAAGCGGAATCCCGGAATCCGAAACAGAATCCGAACTGGCATGGGCAGAAGCAACAATCGACAACAGTTTTTATGTATCTTTGCCGAAAGACTCCATTATGACAATAATTGACGGAACCATAAGCAAAGCCCAACTCTCCGAAATGGCAGAGGATTTCTACGGCGACATGATCAAGGGTGTCGTGGACGTTGACAAAGGGCTGTTGGCTCTGCATAAGGGACAGAATCAGAGATATTGTAGAAAGCCATATAAAATGACCAATCTTCCGGCAATACCAGACAAGAAACGCTGGGCCGAGATGCCGTTTGTCATGCAGATGGCAAACATCGGCAGCGAAGTCGGGCGCACATTCAAATGGAAGGCGAAGGGCAATCCTGAAATGGCGCAAAAGGCCTTCATCAGGGCGCTGGATCTCTTCGACCTCACGATAGCGACAGGAAGAAGTTCGGCAGATCAAGTCAATGGCCGAGCCTCTATGTTGCGCGAACTTCTCCGGGCAAGGGATGGTTTCTGCGAAGAATACCTTTCAGAAGACGGCTCGCGTCTATGCGCATCTGAGCGATACTTTCAGCCGTTTGCAAAGGCTGTCGCTCTGCGCTCCGGAAGATAGAAACATCCCGTCCGGAATATTTTGCCACAGTCTCCGGCGGGACACCGTCTTCCAGCATCCGCTGGGCAATGGCTGAGGTAGGGGAAGAAAGCGCGAAAAACACACCAACCTTTGGCGGAGGGGTGCCGCGGAGGGCCGTGCAGGGGCGGTGCCCCCGGAAGGTAGGTGTAAGAATGGCCATAAATATCCCAACCTTTGGCGGGTGTTTCTATCGGGTGTTTCCGGCAGGGACTGAAAGTAGATGGGGCTTAGTCGGTGCGGATGTCGCTGACGCAGAGGGGAGGAACTATACCAACTTCATGACATCTTCTTTAGTAAGCCCGGAATATTTTGCCACAGTCTCCGGCGGGACACCGTCTTCCAGCATCCGCTGGGCAATGGCGGATTTTTCTTCCGCCTTGCCTCTTGCTTCCCCGATGGCTTCGCCCTGTTCACGCGCATAGTCGTATTGCAGCGCCAAATCAAGTTCTGTTACCATATCCTCTTCGTATA